>VOFG01004643.1_pt1 | contig 42176 bp, 67 predicted proteins | sample 5384171 | NCBI WGS metagenome assembly VOFG01 (sample SAMN12384726, study PRJNA508395) | human gut metagenome | isolation source: healthy gut F | host: Homo sapiens
CTCTCATGCATTCTGGGCGACCTGGATCCGCTGCTTTCCACGGTGGAACCTTTCTGCATTTTCTGAGAGCTTTCGTTGTTCTCTTACGTGTTCCGTCTGTAATATCCCGGATATTCCGGTTCTCTGCCTTCGCTGTCCCTGCATTGTTCCTGCATGGAAAACTCAATCAAAGAAATTGATGGCATGGGCTGTTTTGTAATTTGGTTTTCGTACTCGAACAGAACGCTTGGCACAATAGTCGCCGCCCGGATTTTGACCGATGGTGACCGATTTGATCCGGTAATCTTCCGGTATCGTTTGTGCTGTTTGATCTTCACATGGCCCTGCTTTTGAAGCCTTTGTGCCCATTAAGGGTTACCAGCCCTTCTGGTTCGTTGTATAGCGCGGGTTTTATGTCTGATTTGAATTTGGGAAATCCAACTTTCGGATCCCGGAAGAAGTTATTATATGCCTTCGTGATTCATCTGTGCATTTGCAAGGGCCAGACTATAACCCTTTCAGCCATTTCTAGAAATTCTTTTTTGTACTGCGCCGGGGGGTATTGTTCCGTTTCTTTTTCGTTTTCTCGTATTATTTGATTTGGTCATCCAGATGATATAGATGAACTGTACACAGCCAAACGTTTTGGTAAACAGTGTTTTTTGTTCCTGTTCGATATATCCTGAATTTATATGTTTGTTTGCTATAAGACGGCCCCTTTTGCGGCCCTTTTTCTCCTGTGACTTTAATATATTTTCTGATGACTTCTATTGGTGCGCCGCCTGTTGTAAGCAGGCAAAAACTTGGCTCCAGAAACATTCTTTCCACAGTTTCTGCCGTATCTGCGGAAATTCTTTTTCAGGAGTCTGCTTTGCACTTTTATATGCATTTATGAATTTGCTGATTTCTGAACGGTGCGCCCGAAATAAAATCTGGACATGATCTTTATCATAATTCCATTCCTGCAACATAATGTTATACTTCGGTGCAATATACACAAAGATTTCCTTTGAACGTTCGGTTTCATCAAATACCTGCCTGCGGTATTTGACAACAAGGACAAGATGGTAATACAGCAAAAATACCGAATGTGCATTATTGTCTAATTCCATATATGTTCAGCCTTTCTTTTTTCTTCGACTGATTTTATTATAACGCTTCTTATCCTGTATTTCAATATTTTGATGACGGACGCATCATCCCCCCCACTTTAGAAGTCGGGGACTCTTGCTGAGCATAGTTAAAAACTGAAAATGATACCTTCTATATTGTTTGCGATGAAAAAGCGTATATCTGGTTACAGAACAACTTCCCATTGATATGGATTTAGCGCTCATTATTGATGACACGATAAATCAGTATAAGCATAAAACTCCTATGCCACTCAAGTCAAAGTTTAAAAAATTTTTGATTATGCCTGGGAAAGGCTCATTTGATGCAAATGGAAGATCTGCTGGCTGAAGAAAAATATGCTTTTCTCTCTTTTACAAAAGGCAAACGACACCATGACAGATGAAGAGAAAGAAAAAGATGAGTGGAGTTGGGATGATGAAGATCCTGTTGCTGATAAAGCAGACTTTTTGTACAGCTATAAACTCGCTGCTGACGTATTACAAAAAAAAACGGTTATAGCTATGAATACGTAAAATTCGTTGCCGAATTAGACCATCACGATGTGCCAACTTTTAAAACGATCTTGAGTGGTTGTATGACGGATTCTTTTGGCGGAGCACAATGGCAAAGTATATGTAATATCAAATGAGGAAGAAAATGGAAATAAGAGAGATGCTTTCTGAATCAAAGAGCTGAATTCTCCAGGCAGTATAATATTCCTGTGCGAACTTTGGAAAACTGGGAATCCGGTAAGAGCAGCTGTCCTGAATATGTCTTTCGTCAGCTTCTTGAAAAGCTGTAAGGGAAGATGTGATGTCACAATAAAAATATCTAAATAGGGTGTACGTTTTTATACATTGTCAAATGGACAATAAAATGTTAAAATAAAGTCAGAGATTCAATTATTGAACAAAATGTAGACCATATCTAGAAGTTATTTGTACAAAGAGGAAAAAATGAGTAAAGGTAAGAATATTGCTTATGTAAGAGTATCAACGGTTGAACAAAATGAAGCCAGGCAACGAGAGGCACTGGGAAAATATAATATTGATAAGTGGTTTATTGAGAAGGCATCCGGTAAAACGATGAAAAGACCTAAACTTCAGGAAATGCTGGGGTTCATTCGTGAAGATGATGTCGTATATGTGGAAGAATTTTCCAGACTCGGCCGGACTGCATATGATCTCTTAAGTATCGTGAAAAGAATTGAGAATACTGGAGCAAAGTTCGTAAGTCTCAAAGAAAACTTTGATACATCGACACCGACAGGACGTTTGCAGCTCACCATGATGGCAGCCATTGCAGAGTTTGAGCGAGAAATGATTCTGGAACGGCAGCGGGAAGGAATAGCCATTGCCAAAAAAGAAGGACGCTACAAAGGAAGAAACAAAATCGTTGTTCCTGGAATCGAAGAATACTATAATCGTTATATGACCCGACAGGCAACGAAAACGCAGATTGCAAAAAAGCATTGAAAAATAAGTAGATGTACGCTTGACCGCTTGTTCCGAGAATATAAAATAAGTCAATGAAGAAATGGAGGCGCAATTTATGTATGAAAAAAATATTAATATTATTATGGGGAAACCAAATCGCCACTTCATATGTTGGAAAAGGGATTGTTATAATCAATTGAAAGGTTTCATGCAGCATGAATATCCTGGAAAGATTTGTGCTTTATATGGCCTACGAAGAACCGGAAAACAGTAATGATGTATCAGTATATATCAGAACTATCGGATAAAGACAAAGAAAAACAGTATATATTCTTTGCCTACGGAATGTGATATGCTTGAATTGCGGCAGGCAATGGAAGATTTATACGATAAAGGCGTTCGCAACTTTTTCCTAGATGAAATAACGGAAGTTACAGACTTTCAAAAAATATGGAAATACTTTTTCAGATTATTTTGCAGCAAAAGGAGCTAAAATCGTTATCGCTGGAACGGACTCATTGGGAATTATGCTTGCGCAATCCGATATTTTATATGATAGGATTCAAATGATACATACATCCTATATTCCTTTTTGCGGAGTTTTCAAAACTTATCGAAAATGATTCCGTAGATGAATATATTGAATACGGAGGAACATTAACAAAAAGTCCATATAAAACATTGCAGGCCAGCGAAGAATATCAAAATACCGCTATTGTTGGAAATATTTTACATTCATTGGAGAAAAGCGAAGATGCAAGAAGGTATGGAGCTGCAATAACTGAGTTGTACGAACAGAATGAATTGAAATCTGTTTTGAATAAAATGATTAATAAGTTCAGCTATTACACTACGGTCAAAGCAGTTAACAAGTGTTTTAAAAGTGCCCCGCTGTATTCTACGATCCATAATATTCAAGAACCATCTTATGTGTCACTAATTAACACGGAAGAAGCCAATCAGGCAACCAAGAATGCTTTGGGAATTAAGGATTTGGATGAAATGCAAACGTCTTTAAGTAAGCGACATCTGGATGAACTAAAGAATTACTTGTTGGAACTCGAACTATTTCTCGAAATTCCATCATATATTTCATTGAATAGTGGGGAACGTTCTGAAGATTTAGAAATTTTATGCAACCAGGTATGATATATGCCCATTCAACTGCTTTGATCAAAAATTTGGCGGATGATTCTATGTGGAAGGATACTTGTGGTATAGCTGACAGAAATTTATTTATTTTAAGAGCAGATCATTTCGTAAAAGGAATTTTACTTGAAAATATAATTCTTGCGGAAACATATAAAACATTCCAAAAGATTGATCTGGATCGTTATTACGTATCACAATTAAGCATCACCTTGAGAAACAACAACCAGCATGTTGAAGCTGATATGATACTGGTTGATAAGCAAAAAAGGAGAAAGCTATCTGTTTGAAGTAAAATACTCTAATCAGATCGTAATAGATCAAACAAAGCATTTAAGAAACACTGATTTTTTGGAATATATAGATGAAAATTTTGGAAAGGTGAAAAGCCGTTTGGTACTTTATACGGGAGCTTCTTCAAAACAAAATGATGTACTTTATTTGAATGCAGCAACGTATTTAAAACGACTTTCGATAGTTTCCAATACTCCACGGCCAGAGATAAAACAATTACTTAATGAAAACTGCAATACTTCCAAACCAAATCTCAAGACTACATCAAGAAAGAAACCACGTAAACTATAATGAATAGAGAGCTATCATAATCACATTAACTTTAAAATCCGTGTCAATTATTGACACGGATTTTTTTTTCATAGACGAGGAGTTGATTTTTAATATTTTTTTTTTTAGGTTGATCGGGGAGACATATATATTTTTTTTGATTTAAGGATAGATCTTGATTGATGGACTATTAATTTGTTTAATTCAGTTACTCTCCATTTTGGTAAACCGTTTGATGAATCAGAAAATTCAAAGTCCTGTAAATTTCTTAGATCTGATCTTATATCTGGAGTCATTACCATGGCTGCAGTTTCTGAAAAGTCTGTACCGATTCGTGGAATTTTTTCGCTCAAATAGGAATCGAGATCACGAAAATCATCTTCCATTGCGTATGGTAATAAACTTTGATTGTGATCGAATACAGGTGCCATTTTTATCGGTTGAAGAGTATCAGTTTGAAATAATATTCCATAATTTCCTTTGTGACGGTCAGTGTTGACTATAAGGGCATCTAAAACTAGCATTCTACGAAAAGCGTTTTCGCTACCAATAGAAGAAAAGTATTGCAGGGTTTGGGCAATACCGGCTTCTACTCCGATGCATTTATAAATTGGAGCGAAACCATATTGCTCATTTGTAAAAGCGGACATTTAGAGGCTTTTTTTCATGGTAATTTACAACATCGTATGGAACGGAGTCTGGACAAAATACAGCGGCTAGTTGTGAAGCATACATCTCACTGTATGGCTCAAGCCCAGCATTCGCACCACCTTCAGACCCTCTTTTCATGAGGAAAATTTGATTGTCTAAACGAGTCCAACACTTTGCAAAAGTTCCATCAGTAGAAAATTCAGGGGAAGCTGTTGAAAAATGTTCACCATATAAACCACCTTCAAAGGCTATCCGAGCAACAACGTCATCGAAAGGATTTTGGAATAACGAAACATTATTCCAGGAAAGATGACTCTTTGCTGGACGAACCCAAAACGTATCATTTAAAGTTGCAGCATGTGTAACTTGAAGAAAGCCTTCTAAATCATAACAGTTGCAACGCTTAAGCAATTTTTCAATGTGCTGGCGATTGCTAGGTGCTCTACGATTTTCGATCCAGTCTTTAAATGTTTTGAAACCAATTGGTAATTGTGAAAATATATGATGAATTTCAAAATATAAGTCATTAAATTCATCTCTTGTACAGCTTACAGTTGCAACAATATTATCTTTATTCATTAATTCATATTCGTTTGTATTAAAATATGATACTGACATTTTAAATCACCTCCGTAGTAATGGAACTATATTAATTTTATCATTTTCCTCAAAATAAAACAACAACTGTAAATGTGGAAGAAAGCTATTTATTATTTTTTTTCTGTGAAGCTTTATGCAGCTGTTCTATTTTACGCTGTAATATTTTCATGCTGTCAATATCTGATTGTGCAGCAAGTGTTCGAAGATCTTCTAAGGTCCACTCTTCTGTTCCTGCTGCATCGAGAAAAAGCGCAGCCTGTTCTTCAGAATGGGATGGATCATAAATGTATTCCTTTGCAAGTCTCTCACGTTCAGCCTGTTCTTGAATGTCTAGTTCTTCTTTGCGTTTTATTTTAGAGTCATGAAAAAAAAGATGACCAGCTTATTCGACGTTTAACGGGGAATCTGTTCAAGCTGCTTCTCTTCTTCCTGGGCAATTTCATTTTCTTTAGCTTGATATACTTCCAACTGCTTTTCAAGTAATGTATTGTTACCGTATAAAATATGGGCTATTGCATTTTTCTGGTGCGGCTTTAATTCAATATCTGGCGTCATGCCAGGAAATGTCAAATGAGAGCCTTCATATTCCCGTGGACGAACAGAATTGAATAGTTCGTTATACGTTTCTACAATCGTATGTCTTCGTTCCAGATCACGGAATATCCAGTCTTTAAACGCTTCTTTTATGTTTTCCTGCTTTTGACTTGCAATAGTCGTTTCTTCCTTATTCAGTACCCTCCTTTCATCAAAGGTATCATAAATTTTTATGTCTTTCAAATTTAAGGTATCTTCCAGCAACTTATACGCAGTTACTCTTGTGGTTCCAAATGTGGTATTTGCAAAAGAGCGGGAAGTTTCAGCATTTTTTCCGGCAATGTTCCATGTACTTGTTATATTCGAAAAACTTGTTTTTACAGCACCAGGATCTAATAGATAATGTGGTGTTTGAAAGACTTCCCCCATGAAGTCATCTATATACTTCGGATCAATCCATGTGGCACCAATCCTGATCTCTATCTCTGAGGCATCGAGATTTTGGGGCTGTATCTGTTTAAGTGCCTGCACATTAATGCTAAACTCAGGTTTTGTTTCTGCGTAAGATATTGCAATTTTGAGTTTTTCCCGGACATTACCGCTTAAATATTCATCTGCAGTCTCCCATTTTCCGGTGATTGGGTCTTCAAATATGACACCGCGAAGTTCTTCCACAATTTCTTTGGTATCTTTTCCGGAAAGTTCACTCATATACGGAAGATCAACAACAGCCTTTTTCTGAAAGAGATACGGTCAATGCTTCACTGGCTGTGTCAACGCTTGTAACAACTTTCTCCTGCTTAATTGTACGCTTTTGGAATATAGCAGCCTTTTTCCCTTGAAATTTCCTTCTTCATCAAAGGTTTTCTAATGAGCAAATCAGAGAATAACTGGAATCCTGATCAAATGCGATTCTGTTTGCACGCGAATTCAGTATACCGAATTTTGCTGTATATCCATCATACAACGCACTCAGTTCTTCCTGCTTTTGTTTAAAAGTATTCTTATGATAAAGTGTTGTTTCCATCCTGTTCCGGCTCAACCTGAACATCATCTGGGGTATTTGTTTTGTTTTCATCCGATGCTGCATTTCCGTTTCCATCAACGTTTGTAACCCCATTATTTCCGCTTTCGTCAGACTGCGGAGTCGTGATCTGTCCTGCCTGGCCCTGGTTCTGCAGTTCATATTTTTTCCATGCGGAAGCTGCTTTCTGTGGAATCGTGGTTCCTTCTCCGGTGTTGAGTTCCTGGATTGCATAGTAATGTACCGGCACATTCAGATCTTTTCCATCCAGCTGTCCCTCTACAATATTGGCAGCTGTCAGGCTTTGTAAAGATCGGATCTGTTGTTTTTCCGGTGCAAGTATTTCGTTATAGCTGTAGGTGTAAACCATATTATCTCCTACACGCTTGTTGTACATCAGAGTCCATTTCTTAGAAACATTGTTCATGGAGAACAGCTCTGTATCTTTTGCAACGCCTCCATTCAAACGGTTACCTGCAGCATTAACAGTAATCACCTTTGCAATCGGGATAGAAACATCCAGATATACATAAGCATCATTTTTCCAACATTTTTCGATCTGCGGGTCTTTTTTGATTACCTGGGTCGGAACGATATTGTTGGTTTTTCCATCATTATCCGGTGTGTAGTTCGGCTCATGGCCAACGATGTCTACTTTACCTACAGAAAATTTGTTGGTTACAGAATCATGATCTGTCAGATATGCCATGGATGATCCAACGGCCAGTGCTCCGCACAGTGCTGCTGCTGTAAAAATGCTGCTATTTTTTCTTTGTCATAATCGTAATTCTCCTTTTTTCTTTTTGTTTTTTTTACCTGTTCCGTTCCTTTGGTTCAGGTCTTTTCTCCGGAAAACAGAAAACCAGAAGCATAAACAGCGCCAGAAAACCTACGGTTAAAAACATGTGGTTTTTAGCCCACATGAATCCAGTAGCCCAAATATGGAATGCAGAAAAAGATATGTTCCGCGAATGTTTTCTGCCGGAATGGTTCCGGAATCCGGATCTGTGTTTGCATCCCCTTTTGTCTGGTATCCTTCTTCTGTTTTTGACAGAATCCGGTGGGTCACCAGATCCCCGTGCCTCTCAAACGTAGCAATATTTCCTGGACGTACATCCCTCTTCGATGAATCCACAACTGCCACTGATCCTGTGGGAATCACAGGTTCCATAGAACCTGACAGAATCACATAACCCCTTAAATCACGGCACTGATAACAGGTAATACCAAGCACCATACAAACCAGAATCCATAGGAATGCGTGTATTACTTTTGTTTTCATTTTCCTCTCTCTCCTTTTTTACTTTTTGTTGCCACTTTTCCGTGCAACGGCGTCACCCCCAAAAATGGGCATAAAATACACCAGCCCATGAAAACCATGTTCTGATGCATGAAAGCCCATTTTTTTTTTTTTCCCGTGTCAATCATTGACACGAGCAATTGAAAGATTTTTTGTCCTACCTGCTGTCCCTTCTGTTTTCCTTCTTTTGCAAATATAACATAGCATACCTTTCTGTGACGTGCAATATGACATTTTTTTGAAAAATATGACATTTTTTCTCAAAAACATGACATTTTTCAAAAGATATGACATTTTTTCAAAAAGATGACATTTTTATAACTTCCTTTTTTCTAAAAAGGGATGCACAAAGTTCTGCGCATCCCCGTACTGCTTGACTTTTTCGTCCGGCAGCTTATAATCAAATCAGAAGCAACCAAGGATATTTGCCTATCCGATGGTTGTCCTTTCAAAAATATTTTATTTTTTGATGAGCAAATTAGCGGTAAAGGCTATCCCCTATTGACGGTAGGGAATAGCCTTTTTTCTACTAGTAAAAGTGTCAACACTTCCATTGTATTCATTGGCATTACCCCTTGCTGTTTTCAGAAAGGACAACCACCAGACTATCCCTATCACGTTCTGATCTGATTAGATTCAGTATAGCATATCATCGACTATTTTACTACCTCTTCGACATACAAATCCCCTCTCGTAATTCGTCTACGAGAGGGATTCTTTTTATCGGATAAAGTAGTTTGTGATCAAGTTGTAATCATCTTCTGTCATGCCAAGAACCGAGTCCATTCCAACATTATCTGTTTCCACGTTCCCAGTTGATCGGTTTTATGATTTCCAAATGAAAAGATAGCCGAAAAGTTAATATAATTTTTACCTGCGTAGGCTTTTGGTTGGCTGTACATAACCGCTATAAAACCATGCGAATTATAATCATCCATTTGGTTTGCCTTATGCCCTGGTGAAGACATCCAAAGATTGAAAATCTGCTGTGCGAGATCATCTGTGTCTGTAAAAAGTAAATCTCACCACAACCATTCTGACCACCAGAATGTAATGCCATATTATCCGGTGTACCATATCCAGGTTCAGTAATAGACTTCATCATATGATAACCCGCCACTGCAATACTCCTTGAACGCGGTACCATATCATCCCAGATCATGGCTGCATGTCCTTCTTTTACACGTTCTTCATTTACCAGGTCGAAAATCTTTCTGAAACTTCCTGATCGTAGACGGTCATTCCAAGAGCCTCTTCGTTGGTGTATGGGATATTAATTTTACTTCTACGTGTCTTCCAACAACACCTCCGTTTGGCTTAGATCCCATTGCATCAGCTGAGATAATAACTTTTCGCATACCATTTTTTTTATGAACCGTTACAAGCCCATTTTCATCTACACTTGCTACTTCCGGCTCATCCGAAGTCCATTTTACCGCTTTGTTGGTTGCATTTTCCGGATATACGGTTGCGGCCAGCTGCAGTGCTCTGTCCAACTTCAGTTAATTCCAGATTACTGTTCGGTGTAATTGTTACGCTTGTTGCATAAACGGTTTCTGCTGGTGTCTCTGTTGGCTTCGGTGTTCTGTCGGCTTCGGTGTTCTGTCGGCTTTGGCGTTTCCGTCGGTTTTGGTGTTCCGTTGGTTTTGGTGTTCCGTTGGTTTTGTGTTCCGTTGGTTTTGGCGTTTCTGTCGGTTTCGGTGTTTCTGTCGGTTTTGCTGCTGGTTTTGTTGTAAGCGCACCGTCTTTTCCGTAGTATTTCCGTTTACCGTCTGATCCGTTACCATCTTACAGTCTGATCGGAAATAATATGTCTTTCCGGAAATTTTCATCTGCATATCCTTGCAGGCTCCGCCCCATTTCCGGATATAGTATTTTGCTCCGTTTTCTTCTTTCCAGCATCCGGAAAGCATAACTCCGTTTCCGTCCACAAAATACAGGTTATCTTTGTATGTAAAGCTTGTGTTCACTGCCATGGTGCTGTCTGCCTGGAACCAGTACCATTTTCCTCCGGTTTTCAGCCACTCATTCTGATAGGCTGCACCGTTATCATGCAGGTAATATTTTTTCCGTTCCAGGTCTGCCAGCAGTTTTATAAGCTCCGCCCCAGCTGCAGAAGAAATAGGTTTTTCCCCCGTCCGTAAAAGATTCATTTGCTTTCATAGTTCCGTCTGCGTTCAGATAGTAACGGTTATTGTCCCAGGTCTGCCAACCCTGCTGCAATTTTTCCATCTTTTGCCAGTTTCCACTTTCCACCCATCACGATCCACTGCATGTTGGGTACTTCTGCAGCACTATTGAAGGTATACGAACGTCCATTGATCTTTGCAGACCGGCTTTTATAGGCTCCACCCCAGCTGCAGAGATAGCGGATTTTCCGGTATCATCCAGTCTCCACTCATTGAGCGCATACTTCCATCACTATTCATGTAGTATTTATTTCCATCCCAGGTCTGCCAGCCCGTTGCAATTTTTTCCGTCTTTCACCAGATACCATTTTCCGCCTTTTACAACCCACTGAGAACCCTGTACCTTACTGTCTGCACCGAATGTATAACTTCTGCCGTTGATTCTTGCCTTGCAGTTCAGGTAAGCACCACCCCAGCTGCGGAAGTAATAAACCGATCCATCCGTATCAATCATCCACTCATTGGCTTTCATGGTTCCGTCTGCATTCAGATAATATTTTTTCCATCCCAGGTCTGCCAGCCGGTCTGTTTTACACCGTCTTTGTAAAATACCAGGTTCCGACTCCTGCGTCCATCCGGTTTTTCCAGCTGCCTGTACTGTCTGGGCAGAAACGGTTGGGAACATATTTGTTGCGGCCGGTGTGCCTACTGCCAGGCTCAGGCCAAGAAGTACCATTGCGATTCTTTTTCTCATACTTTTTTCCTCCGTCCGTGTCAAACATTGACACCGATTTTTCTGTTTAAATTCCGTGTCAATGTTTGACACGGGATTCCTTGTTTTGTTATTTCACTTTTATTCCGGAATTTCTTCCAGAAGTTCCCCGGTATAATCTTCCCGTTTTCCGAGTTTTACGGCATCGTCCAGTTCGGACTGTTCCATGCATACACTTCCGATCGGGTGGATTCCTGGATCACAAAGAATCAGATACAGATTTCCCTGGTAATCTTCCGCTACATCACCATCCTGCCGGTAGCCAACAAACTCATGCTCAATCGGTATTTCTTCCGGATGCTCCAGATAGAATGGATCAAGCTCTCCCCAGTCCAGTGTGGAAAAATTGAAATTCGGAAAACGTTCTGCTATTACTTTTTCTGCATTTTTCGAAGCTCTTTCATGTCCATATGGTTTCTCCCCCTTTTTATTTCTTTGGATCATATTATCATATTACCTTTCCAATTCCGTAATTACAAGAGTCTTTTGCTATTTTTCATATTGCATTTTTATTACATTCTAATCACCCTCTGTTTTATTTGCATTTGTTGTTATTGTAATATGGCTTCCGCTGCTGAATGCGGCTTCCATAGATGCCTTTAATGCGTTCAGGATTTCATCCGCACTTTTGTTCCCCCGTAGAAGCCCGTATTTGCCGTTTCCTGCGATTTTTCTGCATCGTACCGTAAAATGATCGTTAATCCTGTTCCAGCCGTTGCAACGTCCGAAAACGAGCTTGAAAGGGTTGTCCTGGATGTACAGGAAACGGTAAGTGTTCCACTCAGGAACTTACAGCCGGAAAACAGGTTCCCGCTATCCGTACAGGAAGATGGGATTTCACCGGTTATGGATTCCAGTGCGGTACATCCGAAAAACTGCTGTTCATTTTCTGTGCAGCTGATGGGATATGCACTTCTTTCAGGTTGACGCAGCCATTGCAGATATTCGAGAGTTCCTTCGCACTGTCCGGAATCTGGACAGATGCCAGGGCCACACAGCCGTAATACATAGAATCCATGTTCTCCAACTGCATACAGGCTGTTGTATCGGCTCCATCGATCAGCGCCGTATCACCGTAAAATGCTTTTTTTGCCTGTTTTATATTCCCCGGAAGTTCCATGGCCTTTTTCCAGTGCAGTACACCCTTCTGCGCAGGATGTAATATCTTCCAGCCGGACCGCACCAGACATATCCGGCATACTGGTCATCGCTGTGGCATTTTTGAATGTTTCCACCATGCTTCTCACTGTGTCCGAATGCGGCACAATGTTTCCAGGTATTCGTCATTTCCTGTAAACCAGTAGTCCATGCTCTCCACTTCAGCCTCCGGATCAATCCAGGTCAGCCGTTGAACGGAATCTTTCTTCCACGGCGCAGAATCTGATTTGAAATCCGGACGCTTCCTTTTCCGGTTATTTCAGATCCCCGTTGGAATACAGGACGGCTTCCACATCATCTGGATTTTCCCGCCAATTTTGTACCGACACTTTCATCACGGTCAATAAGCACTGCGTGATCTCTGCCTTGATGTCCGGATATGCCTTGGAGGAAACCTTCTACGGTAACATTGTGACCATGTGCCGGCACTTTAGCCGGTGACACGCTGTATGTATCTGCATCCAGAAGCTGTTTCTTGTTTCCCGGATATTCCGTATACGCGGAAATTTTTTCTGAAAGCCGACTTCCGGCAGCATAGCTTTTCTCTGCAGCTTCCACCTTGATCGTTTCCGGTTTTTCCGGTGCAGCTTCTTTTCGAAATTTTGGCAGTACCAAAAATACGACTCCAACAAGAATCAGCAAAATAACAGCAATCAACGATATGATCCACAAGCTGCTTTTTTTTTCTGCCTTTTTTTCGCTGGCTGTTTTTTTGATACGGCCATTTTTACTTCTTTTTTCTTTTCCGTATTGTGCAGGCACTTCAGGATATAACAGATGTGATCTTTTATCCAGCTTCAGGAACATGCTTTTTACTAATCGGAACAGGACGTTCCTTTCTCCAACTGAATTGTTCCTGCATCCGGCGGCAGCATTAGGTTTCTACAATCAGATCGATCAGTTCATCCACTTCCTGCTTGTTATAGATCGGCGGGTAGTTCGTAATCAATATTTTTCCGAATCAGTTCCCGGTAGGGCAGATATCCGATCCATCATATCCATCCTATCTCTTTTTGTTCCCCGCTTTATATTATGATGTTAGGTCAAAACCATAAATAACTTTGTCCTCTATTTCTATAGTACCTTGAAAAAATTCATATTTTGTAGTGTAATACCGGATTTCTTCGGATATACGCTGGTATTCCCTTCCCTTGATTTTATACAAGTACCGGATTTTGAGCGTAATGTCCTAAACCCTTCACATAGTTGAAGAGTTTTCTGAAATTCAATGCTGCTATCTTGGAACCGAAAAAGAACTTGCCCCTGCTGTTTCCCACGAGGTATCTTTTCCAAGTGGTAATTTTGCGTATATTCGATGGGAACAGTTTCCACCCATTACGCAGCCTTGTATAATTTTTGAATTCCTTTTGCTATTCCGTTGGATTTTCGCACGTTCATGCGCTGCTTTGATGTTACTATTTTTGCAACCTTCTTAAAGATCTTCGGCTTGCATTGATCCTGCTACATGGACAGTTGGCAACACTGCTCATGCAGAGAGGAAACGGCACACTGATTGCTTGTTTCTATAAGAACAGCTTTTCGGTGCATGGCCGGTTGACATCGGAGGACTTTTTGTTCCCCTCTTCGTTGAATTCAAATCAGCAAGGATATCCGGAGCCGGTTTCCCGTCAGATTTGTGGTAATCAGTTCTACGTTTTTATGAGAGCTGCAAGTTGTGGTTTCTGTTCCACACCCATCCGTGACTATAACAGTCCGTTCTTCCTGGTTATCCATTCAAGATCCTGGATAAACTGACTGTCACTTTTGGTTGTTTTGCTCATACACTCTGTTACAACAGAACCATTGGCTCCAACGGATTCAAGATTAGCAGCATATCCCGATTTTTCCTGCTTTATTCCGGAATGTCGCTTCAGGGTCAGAAGGATTCTGGGCAGCATGGTTGATTTCATGCCGCCGTCTTCTTTCGTGCGGAGTTCGGTTTTTATTTTCAACAATGGTCTGTTCTGACAGGCATCTGGACAAACAGATCATACTCTGTTGAATCATTGTAATCAGACTCACACAAGGCAAGAAGTTTATCCGCATCCGTTAAGAGCTGCTTCATGCGCTCATCTGCATCGGTACTGCGCTGATGATAAATCACTCTGTTAAAAATCGTTAGGATCGATATAATGTTTTAAATCGTCAGACAGAGCGGAACCATTGGATTTTATTCACATACATCACCAGCTTTGCAATGCAGGTGTATATCAGTTCCATTCGGCTGAGCCTGCGATGGACGTTGGATTCGATCATCATGGAATCCATACGCCTGACTTTACCGCTGATTCCCATCAGTTTTGCAATGGAAGCACTTAAATCTTTCACACAATCATGGTAAAGATCCTTGTTGTAAAGTGTTTCATAATCATAGCACCTCTTGCGGAAACGGCTTAAGGTCTTGTCATCAAAGGCTGTTCTTCAAAACTTGTTGTGTGCAGTGCGTACTGAATTCGAAAATCCAGCATAAGATTTTCGACCATCTCGTCATCGGAATAATCAAAAAAGCTCTTTGATAATGAGCGCACCAACAATCACGTTGACCGGAGTATTCGGTCTGATGCCTTATCGCTGTATAAGACAGAAAACGCTTTTCATCAATGGCAGGAATATTTCATCGGCAAAGACTTTTTGCCCAGGATTTTTCCTAATGCTTTTTGTTCTCTGGCAGTTAATCCAGAAAAAACTATCTGTAAATGACATTTGCTGGTAAGTATTTTCTTTGAATGACATAGAGATTGCCTTCTTCCTACTAAGATATCTCTATTATACAGCAAGTAAACCATTTAGGCTTGTATTTACTACAAAATATATGAACTTTTTCAAGGTACTATAGAGGGGCTTTTGACCCCCAACATCATAGTTTTAAAATAATATAAAGCAACGGATAAAAATATTTTCTCCGTCATAAACTTCCAAAAAGAGAGGGAAAACTTATGATTTTTTATTTTACCGGAACTGGTAATTCGCTTTGTGCTGCAAAAGAAATTGAAAAGAGCTGAATCAGCCTGTTGAGAATATTATAAAACAGAAAAACAGAAAGCAATTTTTTTCTGCAAAGACGATATAATCGGTTTTGTCTTTCCTACCTACATGAGCGATTCAAGGCGGATTGTAAAAGAATTTTTATTGAAGTTAACGGTCAATCCTGCGACTGCTATACTTTTGTCGTCATGACTTCTAACAATGGAAAGCGGAAATTCTTTTGTCAGCCTAAGTCAGGCACTTTTCCCGCAGCGGTGCAAATCTGTCGGCTGTCTTTGATCTGCAGATGCCAGGCAACTGTTTAATCAGCTCAGAGCAGAAAATCTGGAACGACTGAAAAAGCACCGGAACGGTTAAATCTATCATATCTTTTTATAAAAGAACAAAAACAAACTTTACATCTGACGGAAGTCTGCCAAAAGAAGATTTTGTTACTGCATCGTATTTTTATGGAGGACATTCCTGTGCAGCCTGTTATGCTCTGTCTTCACTGGTGTCCCAAGAATGCTACCCTGCTTAAAGTTCCATTTTTTGAAACATCGTCCGCAGTATCATCATCCAGATGTAACGCTGGCGGAAATCAAAGAATAAGTCTGTAAACGGCGCCCCGGTCCTGCATCCAAATGATCTGCAGGGCTGGGGCGCTTGGCAATTTATGTGCGTGTAAGATGTTGGCTTTTTATTTTCGCCCGTCTCGCATACGATGATATGTTTGCTCTTCTCATACCGGGAACTTTCCGGTCCGTGATATAAAAATCGGTTTTTCAAAGTCTGCGAAGGTAACGGAACTGATGCTGTTAAATTTGCTTGCGTCACAGAGGACGTAGCACTGGCGGCACTGCCCATGGCGGTCTTTTTTGATTACTGCTTCATTGACATCCGGCGTTGTGCAGCCGCTTCTTCTTGTGACACCGTTGGTGCCGAAAAAAAGCCTTTGGTGAAATGATACTCCCTGGATCGTGCGGATTGCCTGGTTTCCGACGACGGCTTCTGTGGAGCTTTTGAGCTCGCCGCCTACCAGAATGACCTTAAACCCCGTGATGCCAGCCGCCGTGCGTGGTCAACGGCGTTTGTCACGAAAAACGGCGGAGGTTGCCCGGATGAAATCGATCATATGCGCCGTTGTCGTTCCTGCGTCGAGAAAGACGAAATCGTCCGGCTCGATGAGGGATGCCGCATATTCTGCGATTTTCCGTTTGGCATCGCAGTTCAGCTCATTTTTCTGTGCAACGGTGTACTCGTGTGCCGTCACTTCTGGTTGGCTTCCACGGCGCCGCCGAATACCTTTTCCAGCTTGCCCTCCTTGTCGAGCGCTGTGGATATCGCGGCGTACCGTGGACTCCGATGTATCGAGAAGATCCCGGACTTCCGTCACGGTGATGCTTCCTTTCCCCTTTCCTTTAACAGTTTCAAAATTATCTCATGTCTCTGCTGTGTTAACATTCTTTTCCCGCCTTATATTCTCCAACATTTGTTTCCAGAATGATCTTGCGGAGCGGAAGGATGCTTCCCGGAGAAACGGAAAGTTCATCTACGCCCATCGCAAGGAACTCTTTTGTCAGCTCCTGGTCAGCGCCGAGTTCGCCGCAGATACCGGCCCAGATGCCGGCTTTGTGTGCATTCTCCACAACCATCTGAATCATGCGCAGGATCGCCGGGTGATGCGGATCAAAGAACGGATCCAGCTTTTGTGTTCTGGCGGTCGATCGCGAGGGTGTACTGACTGAGGTCGTTCGTTCCGATACTGAAGAAATCAACCTCTTTTGCCAGCTCATCGCTGATGATGGCAGCCGCCGGGTCTCGATCATGATACCCTGCTCTGGATTTCCGTACTCAATGCCCTGCTCAGCGAGAGAAGTTTTACTTCCTCCACAATCGCTTTGATTGGCGAACCTCGCCGACACTTGTGATCATTGATACATAATGCAATTTTTCCATATGCGCTTGCGCGGAACAGCGCGCGAAGCTGTGTCTTGAAGATCTCCGGCCGCGTCAGGCAGATGCGGATCGCACGGCAGCCAAGTGCCGGGTTCTCCTCTTTTTCCATCTCGAAATAATCGCACTGTTTATCGGCACCGATATCGAGGGTACGGATGATGACGCGTTTTCCCGCCATCGTCTCTGCTGCCTGTTTGTAGATGCGAACTGCTCTTCCTCTGTTGATAGTGATCCTGCTCCAGATAGATAATCTCGCTTCGGAACAGGCCGATGTGCCGCCCGCGTCGTTCTGTATGACAGCCGCAAGGTCTTTTGATGTTTCCGATATTAGTATTGCACAGCAGAATTTTCTGTCCGTCCAGTGTAATATTTTCTTTTTCCCCTTTAAGGTGAGAAGCAGTTTTTTCTTTTCCTCATCCTCGGTGCGGCGCTTCTGCATGGCAGCAAGAGTCTCCTCGTCCGGATCAACATAGATGGTTCCATCGGATCCGTCCACGATGCCGAGCTTTCCGTCTACACTCTCATCCAGCGGAAGCGGTGTTCCGACCAGTGCCGGAATCGCCATGGTTCTTGCAAGGATAGCGGTGTGGGAATTTAAAGAACCGTGTACGGTAACAAAAGAAAGAACTTTGTCCTTATCCATCTGTACCGTCTCAGACGGCGCAAGGTCATCTGCCACGATGATCGCCGGTTCGTCGTTTAAGGATGCGTCGGTGTCGTCTCCGTTTAAGATGGAGATCAGACGCTCGGAAATATCCTTTACGTCTGCCGCGCGCTCTCTCATGTAATCATCGTCCATGGCAGAAAACATCTGCGCAAAGTTGTCGCCTGTCGTTGCAACGGCATACTCAGCGTTGACGCCCTGGCTCTTGATAATGTTCTCGACGGACTCGTTGTAGCCGTCGTCCTCCATCATCATCTGATGCACCTCGAAGATCGCTGCATTGGCCTCGCCAACCTCTTTGCATGCTTTTTTCATACAGATCGCCAAGCTGTGCGATTCCTTTTGACTTTGCTTCCTCAAACCGTGCCATCTCCGCATCCGGATTTTCCACTTTCACACGTTTTACCTGACGCTCATTCTTTTTTGTATACGCGGATCTTTCCGATCGCAATGCCGGAAAATACGCTTTTTCCTGATAAATCTGCATAAGTTTTCTCCACCTTTGTTCTCGATATCCGAATTTTCTGTCAGACAGCCGGAGCGTGTTCAAAAGGATTTCTTAGTTTCAGAAAGTTTTTCAAACACGCTCCTGCCGATTACTATATTGTAATTCTCCAGAGCCCCATCTCAATTCCGCTTACGCTCCATTTCGATGTGGCTTCTCGCCATATGGAATTCCAGAAAAAAGCACTCATTCATGCAAGCATGATTCGCACTTTTTCTTCCATTCCGCATGGCTCTGTAGAATTACAAGTTCTCTTTCATGAAATTGCTGATTGCTTCGTATGCAGCATCTTCATCTGCTCCATCGAAGGTCAGGGTAACTTCTTCGCCCTGTTTTACAGCCAGTCCCATGATGCCGAAGATGGCTTTGAAGTTCATGGCTTTTCCGTCTTTTGATCTTGATGATGGCACAGGAAAATTCTTTGACTGCCTTTTACCAGCATTCCTGCCGGACGCGAGCGTGGATACCTTCGGGATCTGTGATAACATATTTAAATTCTTTCATTTTTTATCTCCTTTTCTGATTTTTTATATTTAATTTTACTTTGTTTTCTGCAAAACCGTTTTTCAGAGCTTCTTTGCTCATGTGGTTACTTTTTTCTTCAATAACCCAACAGCAGTGCGGACACTGTACCGATGCCACCAGTGCCACCAGATACATCACTGCGTTACCTACTACAGGGAATACGAAAATTCCACCGTGAGGTGCCATCAGTGTGCAGTGGAATGCCATGGACAGGGCGCCTGCCAGTGCCGAACCGATGATGCAGGAAGGAAGCACATGCAGAGGATCGGATGCTGCAAAAGGAATCGCACCTTCGGTGATGAACGCCAGGCCCATGATGAAGTTGGTGGGACCTGCGTCTCTCTCTTCCTTGGTGAATTTATTCTTGAATAACAGGGTTGCCAGTGCAATGGCACAGGGAGGAGTCATACCTCCGATCATAACAGCTGCCATGATGTCATAATTGCCTGCAGCGATCGCTGCCGTTCCGAATACATAAGCTGCCTTGTTGAAAGGACCACCCATGTCAATCGCCATCATGCCGCCCAAGATCAACCCCAGTACAACTCGGCTGGAATCACCCATTCCGCTTAAGAAATTGTTCAATCCGGTATTGATACCGCCCATGATCGGTTCTACCACGAAGTTCATTGCCAGTCCCATGATCAGGATACCCACTACCGGGTAGATCAGTACCGGTGCCAGCTTTTCAATGGCATCGGGAAGCTTATCGCAGATCTTGCGAAGTCCCAGGATCAGATAGCCTGCCAGGAAACCTGCTGCCAGTGCACCCAGGAATCCGGACTTTCCGTTGGCTGCCAGCATACCGCCTACAAAGCCAAGCGCCAGCGCCGGTCTGTCACCGATTGCCATACCGATGAAGCCCGCCAGTACCGGAAGCATCAGACCGAATGCCACGCCGCCGATATTCTTGAACATTGCGGCTATGGGAGTAATCGTACCAAAGTTACTTCTCTGATCTGCGGGAAGTGCATTGATATCAACGTTCAGTCCGTCGATCAGGAAGGCAATGGCGATCAGTATACCACCGCCGACTACGAAAGGAAGCATATGGGATACACCGTTCATCAGCTGGGTATAGATCTTATGAGCCTGCCGCTGTTCTTCTTCGGTTACGGCTGAAGTTGCGGCTGTCTGCGCATTGCCCTCGTGGAAAACCGGTGCGTTTCCGGACATCGCCTGTTTTATCAGCTGGTCTGCCTTGCCAATACCGTCGGATACCTGACAGCTGATGACTTTCTTGCCGTTAAAGCGGTCCATGGGTACTTTGGCATCAGCCGCCACGATGATGCAGTCCGCCGCTTCAATCTCTTCTGCAGTCAGTACATTTTTTGCGCCTGCGGAGCCTCTGGTCTCAATCTTAATCTGACAGTCTGCTGCTCTGGCTGCCTTTTCCAATGCTTCTGCTGCCATATAGGTATGAGCGATTCCGGTCGGACAGGAGGTCACTGCCAACAGCTTAAAGCCTGATTTTCTTGTGGTAATACCGGATCACTTAATCTGTCATCAATGCTCTTGGCACTTTCATCTGCTGCATCAATGATGGCTGTAAAAACTCATCTACGCTTTTTGCGTTTCTCAGGGAAGTGGTAAAATTTTCATCCATCAGCATCACGGACAGTTTGCTCAGCACATCCAGATGTACATTATCCTTTGTATTCGGTGCTGCAATCAGGAACAGTAAGGTCACCGGTTCCCGTCCAGAGATTCATACTCCACACCGTTTTTCGGGATCACCATGGCTGCCAGTCCCGGGTTTTTTTACTGCATCACATCCTTTTTTTTTATTTGTAATCTGTTCGTAGACAGACCTGCAATTTCCTCCCGGGTTGCAAAGGTTTTCAGAAAAAGCACTTGCACTTCCCGCTGCGATTCCCATACGGAACGCTTGGAGGTAATCTTCTTTTTCCATGTAGCCTGCCATGAATCCGGCTACCATCGTGTCGCCTGCGCCGACGCCGTTGATAAGCTTTCCTTTCGGGGCCGGGCTTCAAAGACCTCACCGGATGCGGCAACGAGAACGGCTCCTTCGCCTGCCATGGAAACCAGAACGTTCTGTGCGCCCTTTTTTCTGCAGCTGTTTTGCATACGGAACAACCGACTCTCTTGTCTTTAATTCCACACCGAAAATCTCGCCGAGTTCGTGATTGTTCGGTTTGATGAGGAACGGTGGTACGGCAGAACCTTCATCAGCAGATCACGGGTCGCGTCTACGACGATGCGGACGCCCTTGCCGTCGTGGATGACGGAATGCTGCCTGCGAGGAAGAGAACGTCGCCCTCGCCGAGTGCGGAAAGCTGTTTCATCAGCTCTTTCACTTTTTTCTCCGGGATTTCGGGTCCCTGTCCGTTGATCTCAGTTCCGTCAATGCTCTTTAATTTGACGTTGATGCGGGAAATCCTTCTTCCAGCCAGATGCAGCCGTTTTTAATTCCCATCTGGTCGAGCCGTCCGGCGATTTCTTTTCCGGTAAAGCCTGCCAGAAAATCCGAGCGCGGTATTTCAATTCCCAAGTTTCAAGTACGGTCGAAACGTTGATTCCTTTTTTTCCGCCCGGAAGCATCAGCTCGGAGCTTGTGCGGTTGGTAAGGCCGAGCTTTGAAGTCTTCCACCGATACAATGTAGTCCAGAGACGGATTGAATGTCACTGTGTAAATCATATTTCCCTCCTGCTTTTATTTTGATCGTGTTTGCTTTTATGAGCTTATTATATCGTCATATTCGCCCAAAATCAATCATTAATATTTCATGAATTTTACCTTCTCTTTTGTCGCATTTGCATAAGTTTAGAGTTTTATGACGGATTTCCCCGTTTTATCGCCCTGTTTTGACCGGAGTTTGACTGATCGTCATCTTTTCTTCCTGTCACGCATCGATCACTTTATTCTCTCCATTTCGGTCATTTTTTATCAGACACTTTCTTTTCTGTTCTCATTTTTGTACTTTTACTTTTTCCGGATTTGGTACTAAAGTGAAGAGAAATCAAAAAGAATTTCCGGAAGAGGTGATTTTATTTGAAACGATATTATATTCTTTTCACTATTTTGATCCCGCCATGTGGGCAGTTTTCTGCTTGTCTCACTACTCGGCCTGATTCTGGTGCTCGCCCTTGTGTTTCTGATTGCAAAATTGCAGATTCAGCGACAGCTAAAAAGAGGAGACAGAGGAAAAAGCGAAAAAATACGCCGGAAGAAACACCAGCGCAGGCAGTATCAGGTTGTGGAAAGCTTTTATGAGCTGGTTTTTTCCGGCACTTGATTCTTCTCTTCCTCTCCTCTATTACATTATCGATGAGCGTCTGCCGCAGATTTCGATGTACTGGGAGAAATATCAGGATGTGGTGCTTTGTCTTTTATCGTGCTCTCCGTCTTTCTGACGAGCTGGCTCGATGTGGTTCTGGTAAAGCCTCACGCACCTTTTTTGACCCGGAGCAGAAGGCGTCGGTGCGGCTGATTTCGGTCTTCTATATTGTACTGATTCTTCTGTACATCCGCTTTATCTACGAGGACACGAATTACGACGGCCTGATTCTCTATTTCCTGACACTGACGGTCGGCCGCTTCCTGTATTTCGACTTTACGGTCAAGAGTTTTCTTTGAAACGATGCGGGGCGTGTTGGAAAATCTACCGCTTCTTGTCATCATGAGCGCCTACCCGGTTTCGTGTGCTGGTATGGGTTCCATGTCGGCTTTCTGCTGAAATCAAATGGTGTCATTTTGAGCACCTTTCTTGCCCATCTGTTTATGGACTGCCTCGATCTTTCTGCTCCACAAGACAGGAATTTTAAAGCATGTGATACGAAAAATTTAAAACCGGCATTTTTTACCAGCCATATATCAAAAGCTCTGCAGATCAGAATTTTGCATTTTTCTGTTCTGCAGAGCTTTTTCTTATTTAACGTTCTTTTTACATGCCAAACAGCAGTGCAAAGCCATGTACGACAAAAGCTGCCAGCCAGGCGATCACACACTGTGAAACGACAACACCGGCCTGCCCATCTGCCGCCAAGCTCCCGCTTGATGGAAGCGACTGCCGCCACACACGGCGTAGAGGAGGCAGAAAACCAGAAGGCTTAATGCGGAAACCGGTGTCAGGATTTCGGTCAGCTGTGCGGTCGTGCCGAACAGTACGGAAAGTGTCGAGACGACACTCTCCTTTGCCATAAATCCGGTTAGAAGGGCGGTCGATACTCTCCAGTCTCCAACCAAGCGGCCGAAAAACCGGGGCGAGACGGCCGGAGACAACGGCGAGAATGCTGTCCTTGGAGTCCTCCACGACATTGAGATGCGTTCCAAATGTCTGTAAAAACCAGATCACAATCGTGGCAACAAAAATGACGGTGAATGCCCGCTGCAGGAAGTCTTTTGCCTTATCCCACAAAAGCTGTCCGACATTTTTTGCCCCCGGCATGCGGTAGTTTGGAAGCTCCATGACAAACGGAACGGCTTCCCCCTGGAATAAAGTTCCCTGCATCAGCATCGCCATCAGGACAGCCATGAAGATACCACCGAAATACAGAAGAACCATCACAAGGGCACTGTATTTCGGGAAGAATGCGGCGGTAAAGAACGCGTAAATCGGAAGTTTTGCCGAACAGCTCATAAACGGAGTTAATAGGATCGTCATTTTCCGGTCACGCTCGGAAGGCAGGGTGCGGCTCGCCATGACGCCCGGCACGGTACAGCCAAAACCGACCAGCATCGGCACGATACTGCGGCCGGAGAGGCCGATTTTCCGGAGCAGCTTATCCATCACAAATGCCACGCGCGCCATATAGCCGCTGTCTTCCAGAATGGACAGGAAGAAAAACAGGGTGACGATGATCGGAAGGAAACTTAAGACACTTCCGACGCCGTTAAAAATACCGTCAATCACAAGGGAATGAAGCACCGGATTGACGCCCCATGCTGTCATGGCGCTGTCCACGAGCTCGGTCAGTTTTCCGATCATCTCCAGCACAGGCTCTGCAGCGATGCTCCGATCACATGGAAGGTCAGGAAAAGACAGCCGCCATAATCCCGGCAAAACATGGCAGAGCCGTATATTTTCCGGTCAGCACACGGTCAATTTCTGTGCTCCGCACATGCTCGCGGCTCTCTTTTGGGTTTTTTACACGGTCTCACGGCAGACTTTTTCAATAAAATTAAAACGCATATCCGCAATCGCCGCCGCGCGGTCCAGGCCGCGTCCGTCTCCATCTGACAGACGATATGCTCGAGCATCTCTTTTTCGTTTTCATCGAGGGCCAGCTGCTCCAGGATCAGCGCATCGCCCTCTGCCAGCTTGCTCGCCGCAAACCGCACCGGAATATCCGCCCTTGCGGCGTGATCCTCGATCAGATGCATGATCGCATGCAACGCACGGTGGACGGCACCGCCGTGGTCATTCGCCTCACAGAAGTCCTTTTCTGCCCGGTTTTTCCTGGTATTTGGCCACATGGACAGCATGGGCAACCAGTTCCTCGATTCCCTCGTTTTTGCAGCGGAAATCGGGATAACCGGGATGCCAAGTCTCTTCCATCTGGTTCACGAGCACAGAACCGCCGTTTTCGCGTACCTCATCCATCATGTTGAGGGCCAGTACCATCGGAACGTCGAGTTCCATCAGCTGCATCGTCAGATACAGGTTTCGTTCGATATTTGTCGCATCTACAATATTGATGATGCCGCGCGGATGCTCGTTCAGAACGAAATTCCGGGTGACGATCTCTTCACTTGAATACGGCGACATCGAATAAATGCCGGGAAGATCGGTGACCAGCGTGTTTTTCTGGCCGCGGATTTCACCGTCCTTCCGGTCTACGGTCACGCCGGGGAAGTTTCCGACGTGCTGGTTGGATCCCGTTAATTGGTTGAACAGGGTGGTCTTGCCGCAGTTCTGGTTTCCGGCCAGCGCAAAGGACAACAGCTCTCCTTCCGGCAGCGGATGCTCCTCTGCCTTATTGTGGTACTTTCCGCCCTCTCCAAAGCCGGGATGCGGAATTGCTTTCGCATCCGGCTGCTCTTTTTCTTTACAGCGTCCCGCATCTCATCAATGGCAATCCGTCCGGCATCGGCGAGGCGGAGTGTCAGTTCATAGCTGTGAATCCGCACTTCCACAGGGTCTCCCATCGGTGCATACTTTACCATCGTCACTTCCGCCCCCCGGAATGATTCCCATATCGAGGAAGTGTTGCCGCAGCGCGCCCTCTCCTCCTACCGTGCGGACGGTCGCTGTTTTGCCGATCGGCAGTTCTTTCAGTGTCATATATTTCACTCCTTATTGATTCTCATTATCAATAGTAAGTATATGACACAATTCGACTGGCGGTCAAGCAATTGCCATTATTTCTCTTTCTGTTTTTCTTCGAGTTTCTTCTGTACACTCGGAAACAGCTCCAGATCCGTGTGTGGATTGCCTGGGCCGCTTTCATCATAGAGATGAAAGCGGCGACCTGGCCGAACTGGATGTAGACCATCTCGTCCAGAATGCGGTCAATATCGTCGATGCAGGTCCGATCCAGCAGGATTTTTCTGCTCCCGCAAGCGACGTATTTCCGGCGCAGATCAGGCGGCTGCGATCCATATCCGGGTACATGCCGATCGTGATGGCGGATTCCTTTGAAACGTGCTTTCCAAATGCACCAGCCGCGTAAAACCGGTCAATTTCTTCCATGGAAATGCCGGATTCACGCATCATGTACTCAACCATCGTAGGCCGCTGACTTTGTACGAAGGAATTCGGCGATATCACTCTGATAGAAGCACAGCCCTTCACTATATTCAACGCACCACTCTCCCGTCTCCGGGTCTTCCTTGATCTTTTTCGGACCGCTCCGGCTGCAGGGTGCCGAACAGGTTGATCCATCCATTTAGGAATAATTCCGCGAGCAGATCGATAATGCCGGAACCGCAGATGCCCTTTGGCTTACCCTCTCCGATTACATGGCACTGGATTTTTCCCGTCTTCTATTTTTACCGTATCAACAGCGCCTTCTGCAGCTCGCATGCCGGTTTTGACCACGCCGCCCTCGAGTGCCGGACCGGCAGCGCCTGCGCCGCAGAGCAGAAATTCCCGGTTTCCGACGACAAGCTCGCCGTTCGTTCCGATATCAAAAAAGACGCTGATCGTTTCTTTTTATAGAGTTCCGTTGCGATCATGCCGCTTAATATATCACCGCCCAGGTAATTGGATTTTCCCGGCACGCAGTAGACACATCCCTTCATGGAAATCCCATCTCTTTCGCCGGAAGGAATCCGGCGCGGTCCAGCGCACGGCGTACGGGGATGAAAAGACGCAGAACGGATCCAGTCCCAGCAGGAAATGGATCATCGTTGTGTTGCCGGATACGACCATTGAGAGAACATCCGACGGCACAATTCCTGTCTTTTGGCGAAGTTTTTCAAAGAGCAGTGTAAATGTCTCCATCGTACACGCACGGATGTCCTGCAGTACCTCCGGTTTATCCTTACAGGCAAAGATTCTCGTCAGAATATCGGTTCCATAGGCAGTCTGGCGGTTGTATTCGCTCTCCTCGGCAAGCACGGTACCGTCGCTGCAGTTTACCAGGCGCACAACGACGGTCGTACTTCCAAGATCAGCGGCATAGCCGTAATGCTCTGCTGCTGTATCGCCCGCTTCCAGATCAACCGCCTGCCAGATGCTTCCATTCCATGCGAGGGAAACCCTTATGTTATAGTCTGCCTCATCGCAGATGGGATACGTTTCTGCAGCGCTGGAAGGGTAAATGATGCGGTGATTCCTTTTCTCTTTAATGCATCCAGTATCCGCATCTGGCTGGAGCGGGCGTCCTCCTCCGTCGGCGGGACCAACTTCAGATACTGTTTCTGTGTTATTCACTCTATTCATTATTACTTCCTCATTTCCTGATCATTTTTCTGTTTCTTATTGTAGCACTTTTCTCTTTTCCAGTGAACTTATTTTTTTTTTCACATTTTTACTACATTTCCCTCACAGATTCCCATTATACTGCAAAGCATAGAAACAAAAAAGGAAGCAAACAAAACCGGAAGCTGATTCCGAACACAGTTTAAAATACAGATACCAGAAAGGAAGTATTTATTATGATGGACTACAGAAACAACTACAATAACGAAAACGAAACCAATAATTAGAACATGATGGCAGCAGAGCAGAACAGCTTCAACGGAAAGAAACCTTCTTCCAAAATAAAAAAGCTGCTAAGCTTGCAAAGAAAATCGGAGCCATCGCCTTAAGCGCAGTTCTGTTCGGCGGTGTTGCCGGCGGTACCTTCCAGGCAGTCAACCACTTTGCCGGAAGCACGACAGCCACTGCAACAACAACCACTGCACAGCAGACGACTTCCAACAGCAACCTCTTAAAGCCGCTGCCACATCCTCAAGCTCCACTTCTACCGGAACGATGGATGTTTCCACGATTGCGAAAACGCAATGCCGTCGATCGTCTCCATCACAAAACCAGTCCGTACAGGAAGTACAGAACTACTTCAGCATGTTCGGTTACGGTGCCCAGACTCCGCAGACCGAGGAGACCACAAGCTGCGGTTCCGGTATCATCATTGGAAAGAATGACACCGAGCTTCTGATCGTCACCAATAACCATGTAGTAGAAGATGCCGATACTCTTTTCTGTTAGTTTTGTAAACAATCAGGTCTGCAAGGCAAATATCAAAGGTACCGATGCCGATAACGATCTTGCCGTCATCGCCGTTCCGCTCTCCGAGATCCCGGATGACACGATGAGCAGCATCGCTGTTGCCACGATGGGCGATTCTGATTCCGTTGAGGTCGGCGAGCAGGTCGTTGCGATCGGCAACGCACTCGGCTACGGCCAGTCCGTTACGACCGGTATCATCAGTGCTGCAAACCGTGTGATCGACAGCGATTCCTCTTCTAACGGAAGCTCCGATGGAACAACGGCAGATACTTCTTCCACCTGATACAACCGGAAAGACCTACTTACAGACCGATGCAGCCATCAACCCCTGGCAACAGCGGCGGCGCTCTTCTGAACATGAACGGAGAGGTCATCGGTATCAACTCCGCAAAACTTGCTTCTACAGAGGTAGAGGGCATGGGCTATGCAATCCCGGTCTCCCGTGTTTCCGATATCATTGAAAATCTGATGAATGAGCAGACCAGAACAAAGGTTGCCGCAGAAGATCAGGGAACGATCGGCATCAAATGCCTCGATGTCAGCAGCCAGATCCAGCAGGCATACAATATGCCGGCCGGCATCTATATCTCGAAGTAACCTCCGGCGGTGCCGCTGAAAATGCAGGTCTGAAATCCGGATACGTTCTGACCAGCTTTGACGGACATTCCATCACCTCCACCAGCGAGCTGAAATCCCTGCTGCAGTATTACTCTGCCCGGCGAAACCGTTGAGGTGGAAGTACAGGTTCCAGACAACGGATCCTATGAGACAAAGACCTTCTCCTGACCCTCGGAACGAGCACCAGCTCTTCAGATGATCAGCAGAGCGATTCCCAGCAGAATGCGGGTTCATCCCGCTCTGCAGAGGAGGAAATACCCTGACCTCCGCTACTCCTTCGATCTGACTGCCCGCTCTCCCGTGAAAGAAACCCCATAAATAAAAAACATCATAAGCATGAAAGAAAGGCCCCTGAAACATAACTCAATGTTTCGGGGCCTTTCCTATTCTCTTAATCCATTTCTTATTTTTCTGCTCCTGCAACTTGCCTCGCGGGCTGCTTTCTCTTCCGGATCTTCATCCAGAATGGAGAATGCAATATTGGTTGCATGGTCCGCGACACGCTCGAGTCCGGATACGATATCGGAGAAGATCATGCCGGCTTCCGGCGTACATTCGTTGCGGGTCAGACGCTCTACATGTTTCTTCTGCAGATCCCGCTCCTCCTGATCAATGGAATTTTCAATATCAATGATCTCCTGCAGGTGCTGCAGATCATTCTTTGCAAACATTTCGATCGACTCATCGAGAATTTTTAATACCATATCCAGCATCTCGGAAAGATCCAGTTCGCCCTGTTTGCTGAAGGTCACATTGTCATTCGTCATCTGCACAGCAGAATCTGCGACATTCTCGGCATGATCACCAATCCGCTCGATATCATTGACCACATGGAACAGCGCACCGATGCGCATAACGTCTGATGTCGGCAGCGATGCCTGATTTAAGTGAACCAGATAGTTCGTAATCTCTTTGTTCAGGAAATTAATATTTTCCTCGACACGGTAGACCTCGTCGATTTCTTTTCTGATCGCGGGTCACCAGCGTATTCATCGCGCGAATCAGGTTGGTCTCTGCCATCTGTGCCATACGCTCCATCTCACGGACAACCTGCAGAACTGCAGTCGTCGGGGGACATCGCATGTTTCGAGCTGATGGTAGGCAAGCTCGAACTTTTTGTCTTCCTCGTCATTTCCGCGGATGATAAAGTACGTTGCCTTCACCAGAAGCGGGGTAAACGGCAGCATCAGGAGTACCTGGCATACTTTGATGATCGAGTTTGCATTTGCGATCATACGGCCTGCTTCGTTTCCCGAAATACCCATAAAGAAGTCAACTACCTGATTTCAAACAGCAGGAAAATAATGGAGCAGACAATCGTTCCGGAGATGTTGAACAACAGGTGGACACATGCCGCACGTTTTGCATCTTTTTGCAGCCGAAGCTGGCAAGAATAGCGGACATCGTACATCCGATGTTGCATCCAGAAAAAGCATCATAAACAACAGATCGGAAGTCCCATCAAGCCCCTCTTGCAAGAAGCATGATGATTCCGGACCGTTGCAGAGTTACTCTGCAGAATCGCGGTAGCCACCCAGCCGACTAAGAACGCAAGAAACGGATTCGTCAGGGGATCCGGAGGGCGTTGACGACTGCCGGGATCTCTTTTGCTTCGTTCAGGGCTCCTGAGATACCGGAGATACCCATAAACAGAATACCAAATCCCAAGATAACCTCGCCGAGACGGCTGATCGTCAGATTGTTCTTTACGAACATAACCATCAGAACACCGATGATGACAAACAGCGGCGCGATATCCGCAAGGTCAAACGCAATCAGCTGTCCGGTAACTGTCGTACCGATGTTTGCTCCGAGGATAATTCCAGGAGCCTGCGCCAGTTTCATCAGACCGAGTTTACGAAGCTGACCACCATAACGGTTGTGGCGTTGGAGGACTGGAATCAGGGCGGTAAAAGAAAATACCGACCAGAAGACCGATCACACGGTTCTTCGTAAATACCTCCAGAATGCTTCTCTCATCTTGGATCCGGCAACCTTCTGCAGTCCTTCACTCATCAGCTTCATTCCATATAAGAAGAAGCCCAGACCGCCCATCAAAGACACTATTACACTCATATTCTTTTTTTTTTCCTTGTCTTTTTCTGATGTCTTTTCAAAATCCCTGTCAAAAGCATTTTCGTGTTTTGGTCTCAATATTTTACATTTACTTAACGCAGATTTTACAAGACACCTTTTTATCATAAAAGAAATCATGACATTTGTCTATAGAAAAATTAAAAATTTCGACAAGAAATTTTCAGATTCTTTTCGTTTTCTTTCTTGCATTCTACTTGATAATATTGTAACATTTAGGATGTTTCCATATTATGAGGCGACATTTCCGCCTACAAAATTCAAAAGGAGAGAAAATTATGGAAAAGTTTAGCAAGCTGATGGAAAACACATTCAAGCTGCGGGAAAATGGAACAACGGTCAAAACCGAGATCATCGCCGGTGTCACCACGTTCATGACGATGGCGTACATTCTTGCCGTCAACCCGAACATCCTTTCCTCCACCGGCATGGACCACGGCGCTGTCTTTACCGCAACGGCTCTGGCAGCCTTCCTTGGCACCCTGCTCATGGCACTTTTTCGCCAATTATCCATTCGCTCTGGCACCAGGAATGGGCCTGAAACGCCTATTTTGCCTGCCTACACCGTTGTTCTCGGCTACGGATATAGCTGGCAGGCAGCCCTGACCGCCGTTTTTGCAGAACGTATCATCTTTATTGTACTTTCTCTAACCAACGTCCGTGAGGCGATTCTTCAACTCCATTCCGGTCAGCCTCAAATCTGCAGTCAGCGTCGGTATCGGTCTGTTCATCGCATTTATCGGTCTTCAGAATGCAAAATTGTTGCCGAACTCTTCAACCGTGGCAGGCCTCTATTCCCTGTCTTCCTACAATGCCAACCTGCAGTCTGCAGCCACATTAAACGGAACAGAGTATGTGGCAGGAACGTTTAACGATGTCGGAATCACCGTTCTGCTCGCAGTCATCGGTGTTATCTTCACCGCCGTTCTTGTCGTACGCAATGTAAAAAGGAAACATCCTCTGGGAATTCTGCAACCTGGATCCTCGGCATGATCTGCCAGGGCATGCGGTCTCTACGTTCCGAACCCGGCAAACGGCTTCTACAGCCTGTTCCCGGATTTTCCAGCGGACTTTCCATTCCAAGCCTTGCCCCGATTTTCGGAAAACTTGATTTCTCCATTCTGAAAACAGGCGAGTTCTTCGTGATCATGTTTGCATTCCTGTTTGCCGATATGTTTGATACCATCGGAACTCTGATCGGTGTATCTTCCAAGGCAAACATGCTCGACAAAACGGAAAACTTCCGCGCATCAAGGGCGCGCTGATGGCGAGATGCTGTTGCTACCTGCGCAGGTGCTGTTCTTTGGTACTTCTACCACAACGACTTTCGTTGAGAGTGCTTCCGGCGTTTCCGAAGGCGGCCGTACCGGTCTTACCGCTGTTACCACTGCAATCCTCTTCGGCCTCGCTCTGTTCCTCTCCCCCGATCTTCCTTGCCATCCCGTCCTTTGCAACGGCTCCGGCACTGATCGTGGTAGGCTTCTACATGCTGACCAACGTAGTCAACATTGATTTCAGCGATCTTTCCGAGGCGATTCCGTGCTACATCTGCATCGGAGCAATGCCGTTCTTCTACAGCATTTCCGAAGGTATTGCCATGGGAGTTATCTCCTACGTTGCAATCCAGATCCTGAGCGGAAAAGCAAAGAAAAAAAAGATCAGCGTGATCATGTACATCCTGGCTGTTCTGTTTATCTTAAAATACCTTCTTCTGTAATGGCTTTTTTAACGATACAGAACCGCATAAAGGCTCCTGTCCCACAGATTTTATTCTGTGAAACAGGAGCTCTTTTTATGCTCTGAATCAAAATTTTTTATTCTGCCAGGGTCCGGTAAAAGCAGGTGCGGTTTCCGGTGTGGCACGCTGCGCCGACCTGTTCTACTTTGGCAAGGATTGTATCGTTGTCGCAGTCGATCAGAAGCTGTTTTACATACTGCACATGGCCGGAGCTCAGTCCCTTCGTCCAGAGCTCATTGCGGCTTCTGCTCCAGTACGTCATTTTTCCAAGGCGCAGTGTCGTCTCAAACGCTTCTTCATTCATGTAGGCGAGCATCAGCACTTCGTCATTTTCCGCATCCTGTACAACAACCGGAACCATGCCGTCGCTGTTTGTCTTAAAATCCGCCCAGGTAAAATCACATTTTAATGCTTGTTTCATCTCTTTGTTCTCCTCATTTTTTCTGCTCTTACAGGCTGCCCTTGGTCGAGCACGCCGGCAATTCTCGGATCGAAGGAAGTTGCCTCATCGAGTGCCTTCGCAAATGCTTTGAACATCGCCTCGATGATGTGGTGGTTATTTCCGCCGTCAAGCACTTTGATATGCAGATTCATCTGCGCCGCATAGAAACGGCGTAGAAGAATTCTTTTACCATCTCGGTCTCCATCTCTCCTACTTTCTCCCGCGTAAATTCTGCCTGGAAAGAGAGATACGGTCTGCCGCAGAGGTCAACGGCCGAGAGCACCAGTGTCTCGTCCATCGGAAGGATTCTGTCGCCGTAGCGGCGGATGCCCTGTTTGTCGCCGACTGCCTCGCGGATTGCAGTTCCGAGCACGATACCGGTATCCTCGATCGTGTGGTGGCCGTCTACCTCCAGGCCTCCGTCTACAGAAACGGAAAGGTCGAAAAGACCGTGGCGGGCAAAGCCGTCGAGCATATGGTCAAAAAGCCGATGCCGGTGTGGATGTCGCTCTTTCCCGTTCCATCCAGATTTAATGTCATGCGGATCTTTGTTTCTTTTGTCACGCGTTCTACGCTGGCTGTTCTGTTCTCCACTTACTCTTCCCCTCAAAACGGACGGCAATCGAATTGGCGTGTGCCGTCAAGCTCTCTGATTTTGCAAAGCTCTCGATATCCTCGTGGATCTCGGAAAGGGCTTCTCTGGAATAATAGATGATGCTGGATTTCTTCACGAAATCGTCTACGGACAGCGGGGAGAAGAATTTTGCGGTTCCGTTCGTCGGCAGGATATGGTTCGGGCCGGCAAAATAGTCACCGAGAGGCTCGCTGGAGTTCTCGCCGAGGAAAATAGCACCGGCGTTATGTACCTTCATCATATCCTCAAACGGGTTCTTCGTCACGATCTCGAGGTGCTCCGGTGCGATGGCATCTACGGTGTCAATCGCTTCCTGATGCGAATCGGTGACAAGGATGTAGCCGAAGTTGTCCAGTGATTTGGAGATGATGTCGCTTCTGGAGAGGACTTTTAAGAAACCGTCTACCTCTTCACTTACCTTCTCTGCCAGTTCCTGGGAGGTGGTAATCGGGATCGCACTTGCAAGCTCATCATGCTCAGCCTGGCTTAAGACATCGGCTGCCACGAACCGCGGATTTGCAGTCTCATCAGCAAGGACAAGACTCTCACTTGGGCCTGCGATGGAGTCGATGCTGACATTTCCGTATACGGCTTTCTTTGCAAAGGGCAACGTAGATGTTTCCAGGTCCTACGATTTTATCGACTTTCGGAATGCTCTCGGTTCCGTAAGCAAAGGGCTGCAATTGCCTGTGCACCGCCGATTTTAAAGACGCGGTCCGCACCGGCTTCTTTGCTGCCGCAAGGACAACCGGGTTGACTTTTCCGTCTCTGCCGCACGGCGTTGTCATGCAGATTTCTTTTTGACCCTGCCACTTTTGCCGGAAGAATGTTCATCAGAACGGAGGACGGATACGCTGCCTTTCCTCCCGGAACGTATACGCCGACACGGTTCAGGGCGGTCAGCTTCTGGCCAAGCATCGTTCCGTTCTCGGTAGAGGTGAACCAGCTGTTCTGTTTCTGTTTTTCGTGGGACTCACGGATATTTTTCATGGATCTGCGGATGACACCGATCAGCTCTGGATCTACGATGTTGTACGCTTCATCAATCTCTTCCTGTGTTACTTCTACGGTAGAAGCATCGAGTACCGCGTGGTCGAATTTTTCGGTATATTCGAAAACGGCTGCGTCTTTTCTTGTTTTTACATTCTCAATGATCTCCTGCACGGAAGCCTCGTACGTTCCGTACTGTGTCGGGCTTCGTTTCAGCATATTCTCCAGAATATTTTCTGTGGTCTCTTTTGTCAGTTTTACGATTCTCATACCAGTGCTCCTTTCAGATCCTGAATTAATTTGGTAATTCTCTCATTTTTCCATCCGCATGCTCACCTGGTTGACAACCATACGCGCAGACAGCGGGCAGACCTCCTCGAGAACGGTCAGGCCGTTTTCCGTTAAAGTGCTTCCTGTCTCTACAATATCCACAATCACTTCGGAAAGTCCGACAATCGGTGCCAGCTCGATCGAGCCGTTCAGCTTGATCATCTCAACGGTCTGGTGCTTGCGGTTGTAGAAGTAATCCTTGGCAATGTTTGGGTACTTCGTTGCCACACGGATCTGCTGGTTGTGCTGCAGCAGCTCACGCGCGGATTCCGGTCCGCAGACACACATGCGGCACTTGCCGTAGCCAAGGTCCAATACCTCGTAGAGGCGTCTTCCCTTCCTCCAGAATCGTGTCCTTTCCGACGATTCCGATATCCGCTGCGCCGTACTCCACATAGGTCGGCACATCCGGACCTTTGGCGAGGAAGAAACGGAGCTTATGCTCTTCGTCCGTGAAAATCAGCTTTCTCGTATCTTTATTTTTCATTTCATCGCAGGTGATGCCGACTTTTCCAGCAGCTCCAGCGTCTGGTACGCCAGGCGTCCTTTGTCAGTGCAATGGTCAAATATCTCATCTTTTCGTACCCTTCCTCTCCTACAGCTCCACCGGCTGTACTTCTCCTGTCGACAAATCGATAGCAAGCACCGAATCGCTCTTCTGAATATAGACAATGCCGCCGAACTGGTTCTTTCTGCCGTATTCTTCATAATCTGCAAGAACCTTGTCCCCTTGCAAAGCAGACCAGCGCGACATCCATGCCCTTTGCTTCTGTGCTCGTTAGCAAGTTTTACGGCCAGCGGCTGAAGAAAATCCGGGTAGAGTAGCATCGTTTTCGTATTGGCAATCGGAAGAGAAATTTTCTGGCGCTCCAGTGCATTCATCAGAGATTCCATGACAGTACAGAATCCGATCGCCGGCGCTTTCTTTCCGAAGTGCTGCAGCAGTGCATCGTAGCGGCCGCCTTTTACGATCGGCTCGCCGGTGCCGTAGGTGTAGGCCTGGAAAATAATACCGGTGTAGTAATGGAATTTGCTTAAAAGGCCGAGATCGAAGAAGACGTATTTTTCATAGCCGTAATCTTTAACGATCTCATAGATCGTAGCCAGACGATCGAGTGCCTCTCTTGCCGCCGGATTTCTTGTAAGGCCTTTTGCCTTTTCGAGAATCTCTGCATTTCCGAACAGCTGTGGAACATCACGGAGTGCTTCAAACAGATCACTTCGAAGGTTCTGTTTTGCCAGCAGCTCCTCGGCGCCAAAATGATTTTTAATGGAAATCAGTTCTTTAATTCGTTCAGAACATCCTCGGCGAGCGCAGCTTTCCTCGGCGAGCGCCTGGAAGAAACCTACGTGGCCGATGCTGATCTGGAAATCGGTAAGACCGGCATCCAGCATAACTTTTACGGTCATCGCAATGATCTCTGCGTCTGCCATTGCGGAATCATCGTTTAAGAGCTCGACGCCCATCTGGGTGGACTCTTTTTAAGCGGCCCCTGATAGCTGCTGCTGTTGACGAAGCTGCTTCCTCTGTAGCAAAGGCGGATCGGCATCGTCTCTTCCATGAAATACATGGAGGCTGCGCGTGCAATCGACGGGGTAAAAGTCCGGACGGAGCACAAGGGTGTTGCCGTCGCGGTCAAAGAATTTGTAGAGCTCGCGGGACGGTGTTGTTCCCACTTCTCTTCCGAATACATCAAAAACTCGAACGTCGGTGTTTCAATATCCTGATATCCAAACGCATGAAATACCTGCTCAATCTGATTCTCCAGGTATAATTTTTCGTACATTCCTGATTGTAGACATCCCGGACGCCTTCCGGGGTATGAATTAATCGATCCATGTTTTGTTGTCCTCACTTTTTCACTTTTAGTTCACTACCATATTACCATATTGAATTTAAAACTATGGTTAGTATATCGGAAAACATTTTCCCTGTCAACTCAAAATTTTAATCCGCTTTCGAATCCCGTATCTCCAGATCCTTCTGGATTCCGTTCAGGTACGGGACGAGAACGCTGCTTCCCGTTCTGGGAAGGAAGAATGACGTTTCAAGCTCGGTGTAGGAAAAATGCTTCTTTCCGCCGTTCTGTCCGCGGTCCCAGAAGGTTTTCATCGTCTCATACCGCAGGTAATAATATTCGTCCCGCGCCGTAAAATACAGCAGCAGGAAGGAAATCCCCCCCTGCTGCTCGAAATCTTTCATAAACGTGACCTGGTGCTCGTGGATGTTTGCGAGCGGAAAGGAATCCGTTTTGCACTCTTTGGCATCGAAGCAGACGGGAATGCCCTGTACAGCGCCGATGTAATCAACAGTACTCTTCTTTTCAAAATAAGCCAGCGTGATGTGTCTGCTCTCCTTATCTATTTTGATCGGGGTGATCGGCGTCGGCACCTTCTGGATCAGTGCCAGATGCTTGTCACGGTACTGCTCGTTTGTGCGGTTGATCATTTCCTCCAACGTTGATCCGCGGAGTCCCTCGATGTCCATGCCATAATTCCTGTCCTCGTCTTCGTTCTGTTCTTATTCAATCAGAGAAATTTTGTTCAGCGGCCAGTAGCGCAGAAAGGCCTTGCCGATGATCTTGTCTTTTCTACGTACGGATTCAGCCAGTAGCGGGAATCCTTTGATACGTTCCGGTTGTCGCCGAGCATAAAGTAGCAGCCCTCCGGCACCTCATACGGTCCGGAAATCGCCGACCGGTGTTTCCGGCAGAAATCATCGCGCAGCGGCTCGGTGGAATCGTTGATATACACCTTTCCGTCGCGGATCGTAACCGTCTCTCCCGGCAGTCCGATGACGCGCTTGATAAACTTCTGCTTCGTCGTCCGGATAATAGAAAATAACGATGTCATACCGCTGCGGATCGCTCTTTACATAACAAGGCGGTTACCGAAGATCTGGTCTCCGGTCATAATCGTGTTTTCCATGGAAGGAGATGGGATTCTTGCGTTGATGACAATGACCTGCTCCACAAAAACAACGACTGCCACGACAATGGCGATCATTTTTACATATTCCCAGATTTCCCGTCCGATGCTCGTCTCCTCCGTTTTTCTTGGTTTTGTTTCTTTCTTTTCGTTGTCTTTTCGGCTCATAATCCTTTCTCCCGTCAAATGTTCTCCCTGTAAAATCCGGCGCACGGATGATGGCAGGGGCGCTGTAAAGGTTTTTCCGACAGATCCGATAAGGTGCCCGTAAGCTCTGGAAATACCGCCTTCCACGAATGGAGAAGTTGGTATTTCAGTCCGTATTTTTCCCGGAAGCGGCGGTTAAACTCCGCATCCCCGTATTTCGTATCTCCCTGCAAGCGGATGACCGATGCTCGCGAGATGGCTGCGGATCTGATGGCTCTTTCCGGTCACCAGCTCAACCTCCAGCAGCGTACAGCCTCTTCCGGCACAGAGCGGCCGGTATGCGGTTTCTATGTAAACAGCATCTCCCCTGTTGCTCTCTGAATCGAAACACGGTTTGTCCTCTCATTTTTGTGAGATATCCGCGTATCCGCTCTTGTCTCTGTCACGGTTCCTTTACAACCGTCAGATAGTATTTTCCAACAGCCCGCTCTGCGATCAGTTCTGAAAGCTGCTGCGTCGCCGCAACGGTTTTCCGGCAAGAATCAGACCGCTGGTGTTCCGGTCCAGACGATTGCAGAGTCCGGCGCGGAACATGGTCTCCTCCCCGGCATTTTTTCCGAAAGATAGGCGCCGAGCGTTTTCGGTAAGGCTCACATCCGTCTCTTTTCGCCTTTCTGAGAGGACACCTGCCGGCTTGTTCAGAAAATTACTTTTTCGTCTTCATAGACGATATCCAGCTTCGGATACTTTACCTGTTTTCCAGCCGCCGGTTTTTCCGGTGTTTTCCGAAATTTTTCGATGGTCTCTTCCGCCAGATACAGCCGGATCGTATCGCCTGTTTTCAGCTTTTCACTGCCGTCCGCCTTTTTCTGGTTCAGCACAATGTTTTTCTTTCGCAGCATTTTATAGAAGAAACTCTTTGGCGCCTCCTCCATATATTTGGACAGATATTTGATGAGCTGCTGCGCGCAGTCTTTTTCTGTCACGGTCAGTTCTCTCTCATAGCAATGGTCTCCTACAGTGCCAGCGCCAGCATCGTGTGTTTCACCAGTTCCGTGCGCGGGACAGATCCGTACCGCTCATCCGGTTTGAAGTTTTCACTGGCGCCCTTTTTCCAGCTCATCGTAGTTGCGGTTCAGGGAATCGAGGCGCTCCAGAAATGCTTTTTCCCGATCAAAATCTTCACATGGCATTTGTAGCCGTTGGCACGGATGATCTTGTTCAGATACGTAGCGCAGTCCTCGATCTGTTTCTGGTCTTTGGCGCGCGTGGTGTAGCAGGCGATCTCCTCACCGCAGAACGCCGCTGCTTCGATCATCAGACTCGATTTTTTCCTGTGTGATATACATTTCATATCCCATCAGCAGTTTTTCCTTTTTTTGCCTCAATGGCATCGTACACTGCTTTGTCCACTGGCTTTTGCATAACCATCATGATAAAACCGACGGCGGCGCGGCAGCCCGGCAGACAGCCTACTACGGCGACAACCGTAAAAATGTTGTCTTGTTTCCGTCTGCAAGCACAAGTCCGACAATAAAAACGATGGCCGGAAGGACGAACAGTCCCAGTGTCACAACAGTCTTTTTTCTTTTCCCGGCGGATATAGCCGTAATCCCCTTTTCTGATCTTCATTCTTCTGTCATTTCCCTTCTTCGATAAGATCCCCGCTCATCTTCTGCGTGTCTATTTTGTGCACGTTGCGGAGCGTCTTTTTCGGCCGTCCGCCTGTTTTGGCTTTTCCCTGTCTGGAACGGTCGTTCATTCGCCGTCTTCTGGCCAAAGCCTTTTCCGTTGGACCCTTTTCCTCTTGACGGTTTTCCTGCCTCCCCGGCCATCTTTTCGGTCGTACGAGACATTTCGGTCCGAATCCGATCAGATCCTCCCCTGGGTGTGTCCGGCGCAGTGCCTCGCGGAGACAGCTCATAGTTCTCCGGATTCCGGTACTGAATCAGCGCACGCTGCATCGCCTTCTCATGCGGCGATTTCGGCACGTAAACCGGATCCATCGTCCGGTCAAGACCGGTATAGTACATACAGGTGGAAAGTGGGAAGGCGTCGGATAGAAGTCCTGTGCCTGCTCCGGGATAAATCCCATATCGCGGATGTACTCGGCAAGCTCCACCGCATCCTCCAAGTCACACCCCGGATGGGACGACATAAAATACGGAAGTGCGTACTGTGCTTCCCCTGTCTTTTTGTTGCACGCATCGAAGCGGCGGATAAATTCCTGATGATATACTGGGTGGCCGGTTTTTCCCATTTGTCCACCAGCACGGTTCGAAACGCTCCGGCGCAACGCGGAGCTGACCGCTGATGTGATCCTTTACCAGCTCCTGGAAAGGAACGTCTGGTCTTTATCCGGCCAGGACATAGTCAAAACGGATGCCGGAGCGGATAAAGACTTTCTTCACGCCCGGAAGTCTTTTAATTCCCGCAGCAGCTTAACATAATCTCTGTGATCTGCCACCATATTTTTACACGGCTCAGGCGGCCTTTGGTCAGCTGCTTTTTGCATGCCGGACCGCGGAAATCCGCCGTCGGGCCGCCGACATCGTGAATATAGCCTTTAAATTCTTTTTTTCTGAACCATCTGCCGCGCTTCCGCCAGAATGGATTCGTGGCTTGAACCTGCAACAACGCCCCTCGTGGAACGGTCAGCGCGCAGAAACTGCAGGATCCAAAGCAGCCGCGGTTGCTCGTCAGACTGTATTTGATTTCTCAAACGCCGGCACACCGCCGTCTTTTTTTCATAGCTTGGGTGATAGGCGCGCATGTATGGAAGCGCATAGACATCATCCATTTCCTGCTCTTGCTCAGCGGACGGAAGGCGGATTCTGAATAATATAGCCCTGGTTCCATAACGGCTCTGCCATCGGCTTCGCATTGATGGATCGGTATTTTTTATACTGAATCGCAAGCTCTCCGCATACGTCCGCTTGCTCTCCCGAAACTTCCTCGAAGGAGGGCAGAACCACCGGGTCAATCAGGTGATCCAGATTTTGCACGATAAACGGTTCCCGGAATAAAGGTGATGTCATGAACGGCAGTGCCGGCCTGCAGTGCATCTGCAATCGCTGACGATCGAAAGTTCTCCCATTCCGTACGAAATCAGATCCGCACCGGAATCGAGAAGGACGGAGCGGCGCACCTGGTCAGACCAGTAATCGTAATGCGAAAAGGGCGCCGGAGCATGCCTCGATGCCGCCGAGGATCATCGGTGTATGTTTATACGTTCTCCGGATCAGATTGCCGTACGACGGTAACCGCGCGGTCCGGCCGAAGTCCCATCTCGCCGCCCGGAGAATAGGCATCTTTTTTCGGTGCTTTTTCGCCACGGTATAATGGTTGACCATGGAATCCATATTTCCGGAAGAGACAAGAAAGCCAAGACGCGGTTCACCGAAAATCGAAATGCTGTTCTCGTCCTTCCAGTCCGGCTGTGAGATGATGCCGACGGAATAGCCGTTCGCCTCGGAGCACAACGGCTGATGATTGCCAGTCGAACGAGGAATGGTCCACGTAGGCATCTCCGATGACATAGACAAAGTCAAACTGTTCGATTCCCCGTTCCTTCATCTCTTCTCTTGTAATTGGTAAAAAGGCATGCTTTACTTTCCTTTCTGTGTTTCGGCGTCCGCTATGCCAAGCGCCGCTTTTCTTCCTGCGTCAGGGGAGACGGCACTGCCCTTTGGCAGCGCCGGATCAAGGATTCAAGGCTCCCCATCGACAACCGTTTCAAAGACGACCGTTTTTCCGACCTTCTCAAACATGCGCGCTTGATCTGGGGAAGCGGCCCTCACAATGGTAATGGATCCGGCTTTCAAAATGCCAGGCTCTTTTTCTATCGTTTCCAGAATGGTAAGCTCGGCCGGAAGTGTCGGTTTGTCGTCCCCAATGTCGAGTCCTTCGGCAAATGCCTGCCGATCTTCTTCTTTCACTTTTCCGTCAATCACGGCCTCATACACTTTCGAGACATGCGATTTCGGAGAGAGCAGCCGGTGGGGAAAGAGCTCCGTCGTTCGTAATCAGCAGCAGCCCTTCGGTGTCCTTGTCGAGCCGTCCGACCGGAAAGAGGTCTTTCTTGCCGCATCACTTAAAAGATCGAGTACGGTCCGGTCACGGCGGTCCTCCGTCGCAGAGACGACACCCGCCGGTTTGTGGAGCATCCAGTATTCCATTTTCACATAGGAAATGCTGTTTCCGTCCACAGTCACCTGCGCTTCATCCGGGTCGACTTTCAGTTCCGCTTTTTGCCGTAATTCCGTCTACGGCCACCCGTCCCTTCCGGATCAGGGCCTTTACTTCCTGGCGTGTTCCCACACCCATGTCCGCCAGATATTTATCGAGTCGTAATTTACTCATACCATCCGCCATCCTGCATAATATTTATTCTTTAACGTTCCGTTGTTTATTTTTCCCCAGCCAAGTGGGAAATCATCCAGGCACACAAGCAATTCCAGCCCTTTTTCCCCTGACCTCTTCCTCAGAAAACGAGAGTGTCTCACACCCTTAAGTAGCGCATGACACGGTCATCTCCCTTGGGAATGGTCAAACACGAAACGTATTCTTCTTTTTCAGATACGCCGCCAGCGC
>VOFG01002528.1_pt1 | contig 42139 bp, 47 predicted proteins | sample 5384171 | NCBI WGS metagenome assembly VOFG01 (sample SAMN12384726, study PRJNA508395) | human gut metagenome | isolation source: healthy gut F | host: Homo sapiens
GTGCAGATAAGGTGACCCCTACGCGACGGCGAACCGCCGCAGCGGCATTATCCCGCACGGGCGATGATTCCAATATCGGACTTTGATAGGCATAATGGTGCGCGCTTGCCGTCGCTGTTGCGGTGGTGGTAATTCTCAAAAAGAAGAAGAGCCAGACCGACGCGAACGACGTGACCAACAAGACGAAACCTAAAGAACCGAAAGAATAATCAGCTAAAACAGTACCGCCCGGCTTGACAGAAGCCGGGCGGTATATAACTACAGCAAGAGCGCTGCGACAAGCGGTTAGCTCTGTGCAGGATTCAAGTCTCTGGAATGCCCGTCGTCATGGCAGAGTGGCGGCGGTTTCTTACGGTTATCGTGATCGTGTATGTAAATACATAAAAAAGTAATCGTAATATTCAACAGATCACAAGGTAAACACGCCTGCATTACCGCTGAATAAAAATTCTCAAATATATTTCACAAAAATCCTTGACTATAATTGTGAAATATGCTAACCCGGTGTCGGCCACAACCTGCAGGAGCACTCCGTCGTTCTGATCCGCGGTGGTCGTGTTAGGGATCTCCCTGGTGTGCGCTATCACATCGTCCGTGGTACGCTCGATACGCAGGGTGTCCAGGGTCGTATGCAGAGCCGTCCAAGTACGGTCAGAAGCGCCCAAGGAAGGCCAAGAAGAAGTAATCAAGTTTGATTTCCACGCCTTTCGCAGCAAGGCACCGCCTTGCCACGACGTTTTTTATATTTTTATGGGAAACTCTTTTGGCAGGCACAACAACGATAGGTTCGGCCTATCGAAGTACCTATGAAATCATTTTTTTATGAAGGAGGGAAGCAAAGTGCCCAGAAGAGGTAATGTTCCCAAGAGAGAGGTCCTTCCGGATCCGATCTACAAATCCACTCTGGTTACCAAGCTCGTCAACAGTGTGATGCTCGACGGTAAAAAGGGCGTCGCACAGAGAGTTGTCTATGAAGCATTCGAGATCGTCGAGCAGAAGACCGGCAAAAACGGTCTGGAAGCTTTCCAGCAGGCTATGGAAAATATCATGCCTTCCCTGGAGATCAAGTCCCGCCGTGTCGGCGGCGCGACCTATCAGGTTCCTCTGGAGGTTCGCCCCGAACGCCGCCAGACCCTCGGTCTGCGTTGGCTGACTGCCTATTCCCGCAAGCGCAGCGAAAAGACCATGAAGGAACGCCTCGCCGGCGAGATCATGGACGCCTGCAACAACACCGGCGCTTCCGTGAAGAAGCGCGAAGACACCCACAAGATGGCAGAGGCCAACAAGGCATTCTCCCATTTCCGTTGGTAAAAGAAACAAAGGAGTTACCACAATGCCGAGACAGTATAGTCTTGAGAACACAAGAAATATCGGTATTATGGCGCACATCGACGCCGGTAAGACCACGACCACGGAGCGCATCCTGTTCTACACGGGCCGTCAACCTATAAGCTGGGCGAGACCCACGAGGGCAACGCCGTTATGGACTGGATGGAGCAGGAGCAGGAGCGCGGCATCACGATCACGTCCGCCGCTACCACCTGCTTCTGGCGCCACTGCCGGATTAACATCATCGATACCCCGGGTCACGTCGATTTCACCGTCGAGGTCGAGCGCTCCCTGCGCGTGCTCGACGGCGCGGTGACCGTTCTCTGCGCCAAGGGCGGCGTTGAGCCGCAGACCGAAACCGTCTGGAGACAGGCCGACAAATACAACGTGCCGCGGATGGTCTATGTGAATAAGATGGACATCATGGGTGCGGATTTCTTCAACGTTCTCAATATGATGCACGATCGGCTCAAATGCAACGCCGTTCCCATCCAGCTTCCCATCGGCTCCGAGGCCGACCTTTAAGGGCGTCATCGACCTGCTCAAAATGAAGGCAAACGTCTTCTATGATGAGCTGGGCAAGGACGTCCGCGAGGAGGAAATCCCCGAGGACATGGCCGATCTGGCCGCAGAATACCGCGAAAAGCTGCTTGAGGCCGTTTCCGATCAGGACGACGAGATCATGGAGCTGTACCTCGCGGGCGAGGAGATCCCGGTCGAGAAGATCCGGGCGGCGATCCGCAAGGCGACCATCGCTGTGCAGATGGTTCCCGTTACCTGCGGTACGTCCTATAAGAACAAGGGCGTGCAGGAGCTTTTGGATGCGATCGTGGATTATATGCCGTCCCCTCTGGACAAGAAGGGCATTCACGGCGTCAACCCCAAGACGGATGAGGAGGAATTCCGCCCGGCGGACGATTCCGCCCTTCTCCGCACTGGCCTTCAAGATCGCGACCGACCCCTACGTCGGCAAGCTGTGCTTCTTCCGGGTCTATTCCGGTACGTGTGAACAGGGCACGACCGTCCTGAACTCCACCAAGGGCACGCGCGAGCGTATGGGCCGCATCATGCTGATGCACGCAAATCACCGCGAGGATGTCGAAACGGTCTATTCCGGCGACATTGCCGCCGTGGTCGGTATCAAAAACACCACCACCGGCGATACCTTCTGCGATGAAAAGAACCCCATCGTGCTCGAATCGATGGAATTCCCCGAGCCGGTCATCCGTGTCGCCATTGAGCCGAAAACCAAGGCGGGACAGGAGAAGATGGGCATCGCCCTGATGAAGCTGGCCGAGGAAGATCCGACCTTTAAGACCTACACCGACAAGAGACCGGCCAGACCATCATCGCGGGTATGGGCGAGCTCCATCTGGAGATCATCGTCGACCGCCTGCTGCGTGAGTTCAAGGTCGAGGCCAACGTCGGCGCGCCGCAGGTCGCCTATAAGGAGACCGTGCGCCGGCACGGCGGACAGGACATGAAGTACGCCCGTCAGTCCGGCGGTAAGGGTCAGTACGGCCACGTCAAGATCAAGCTCGAGCCGAACGAATCCGGCAAGGGCTACGAGTTCATCAACGAAACCGTCGTCGGCGGCGCGATCCCGAAGGAATACATTCCTGCGGTCGATCAGGGTATCCGCGGCGCGATGACCGCCGGCGTTCTCGCCGGCTTCCCGGTCGTCGATGTCAAGGTCACGCTCTACGATGGCTCTTATCACGAGGTCGACTCCTCTGAAATGGCGTTTAAGATCGCCGGCTCGATGGCCTTCAAGGAGGCCTGCCGCAAGGCAAAGCCCGTGATCCTTTTTTGAGCCGATCATGAAGGTCAGCGTTGTCGTGCCGGAGGAATACAACGGCGATGTCATGGGCGACCTGATGTCCCGCCGCGCGAACATCCTCGGCATGATCCCCCGCAACGGCGCAAACCAGATCGACGCCGACGTTCCGCTCTCGGAGATGTTCGGCTATGCGACGAATCTGAGAAGCCGCACGCAGGGCCGCGGACAATATTCCATGGAGCCGAGCCACTACATTGAACTGCCGAAGAACATTCAGCAGGAAATCGTGGAAAACACGGCTCTTGATCAAAAAAAGCACTTGCCAACTACACTTTTTAGTGTATAGTAATAGCAGTGTGAAGAAAAAGCTGAATTATTACCACGCATAAACCAAACAGGAGGATTTTTTCAATGGCAAAGCAAAAGTTTGAAAGAACCAAGCCCCATGTAAACATCGGCACCATTGGTCACATCGACCATGGCAAGACCACTCTGACCGCTGCCATCACGAAGTACCTGTCGTTCTTCGGCGATGCTTCCTTCACCGATTATGCCAACATCGATAAGGCTCCGGAAGAGAAGGCTCGTGGTATCACAATCAACACCGCTCACGTCGAGTATGAGACCGCAAAGCGTCACTATGCTCACGTTGACTGCCCGGGTCACGCCGACTATATCAAGAACATGATCACCGGCGCTGCGCAGATGGACGGCGCGATCCTCGTTATCGCCGCTTCCGACGGCCCCATGGCTCAGACCAAGGAGCACCTGCTGCTGGCTCGCCAGGTTAACGTTCCTTCCGTTCGTCGTTTTCCTGAACAAGTGCGATCAGGTCGACGACGAAGAGCTGCTTGAGCTCGTCGAGATGGAAGTCCGCGAGACCCTCGACTTCTACGGCTTCCCCGGGGACGACACCCCCATCATCCGCGGTTCCGCTCTGAACGCGCTGGTTTCCGAGTCCACCGATCCCGAACGCCCCCGAGTACGCCTGCATCAAGGAGCTCATGGACGCGGTCGACGACGTGGATCCCGACCCCGCCCGTAACGACGACCTGCCCTTCCTGATGCCTGTCGAAGACGTCTTCACCATCTCCGGCCGTGGCACCGTCGCCACCGGTCGTGTCGAGCGTGGCGTCATCAAGAAGAACGAGCCGGTCGAGATCGTTGGCCTGATGGACGAGAAGAAGTCCACCGTCGTCACCGACATCGAAATGTTCCACAAGCTGCTCGACTTCGCAGAAGCCGGCGACAACATCGGCGCTCTGCTCCGCGGCGTTGACAAGAAGTCCATCGAGCGTGGCCAGGTTCTGGCTAAGCCGGGCTCCATTCATCCGCACACCAAGTTCAAGGGTCAGGTTTATGTTCTGACCAAGGAAGAAGGCGGCCGTCATACCCCGTTCTTCAACAACTATCGTCCGCAGTTCTATTTCCGTACCACCGATGTTACCGGTATCATCTCCCTGCCCGAAGGCGTTGAGATGTGCATGCCCGGCGACAACATCGACATGGACGTCGAGCTGATCACCCCGATCGCAATCGAGAAGAACCTCCGTTTCGCTATCCGTGAGGGTGGCCGTACCGTCGGTTCCGGCGTTGTTATCGAGATCAACGAGTAATTTGATACAGAACGGACAGGGTGGAGTTTCTTCGCCCTGTCCTTTTGTTCGCCCGGAAAGGGGGAGTCCCTTATGACCTATGAAGAGCTTCAGAGAAATCCGACCATCCGCGCCTATATCAGCCGCGCCGACGAATCGCTGCGCGCGCTGGGCTGCACGGAGCACAGCTTTGCCCATGTGACCCACGTTGCCGAGACGGCCGGTTATATTCTCTCGACCATGGGCTATGACGCGCATCTGATCGAGCTTGCGAAGATCGCGGGCTATCTGCACGATATCGGCAATCTGGTCAACCGCGTGGAGCACTCGCAGTCCGGCGCGGTGATGGCCTTCCAGATCCTCAACGGGATGCACTTCCCGGCCGAGGACGTCGCGACGATCGTCACGGCGATCGGCAACCACGACGAGGGCACGGGCGTGCCCGTCAACGCGGTCGCCGCTGCGCTGATCCTTGCCGACAAGGCCGACGTGCGCCGCAGCCGTGTCCGCAATCAGGATACGACGACCTTCGACATCCACGACCGTGTGAATTATTCCGTCACGAAGTCGCAGCTCAAGATCAATGAGGATCGCACGCTGGTCAAGCTGAAGCTGTCGGTCGACATGCATTTCGGCTCGGTCATGGACTATTTCGAGATCTTCATGCAGCGCATGATCCTCTGCCGCAAGGCTGCCGAGAAGCTCGGCCTGCAATTCAAGCTCATCATCAACGAGCAGCAGCTCGTGTGACGCTGGGCAGCTTCTACAATTTCAAAAAGACACAATTGTACAATGTGACGAATTTTGGGATTCTGCGAAAAATATTTTTCAAGGAATCCCAAAATTATTTAGCTTTTCGGTTGACTGTTGGATTTTCTTGGGATATACTATAATCAGAGCCGGGCGAAAGCCCGAATATTTTAGGAGGCTGTACCAAATGAAATACGGAAGAACATACAATTTCTCCGCCGGTCCTGCGACGATGCCGGAGGAAGTCCTTGAGGAAGTCCGCGACGAAATGATGAACTACAGAGGCTCCGGCATGTGTGTCATGGAAATGTCGCACCGCTCGAAGGTCTATCAGCAGATCATCGACGAGGCCGAGGCCGACCTGCGCGAGTTGATGGGCATTCCCGATAACTACAAGGTGCTCTTCATTCAGGGCGGCGCGACGCTGCAGTTCTCCATGATCCCGATGAACCTGATGAAGAACGGCAAGGCCGTCTACATCGAAACCGGCGCTTGGTCGAAGAAGGCAATCACCGAGGCCAAGAAGGTCGGCGAGGTCATCGTCGCCGCATCCTCCAAGGACAAGAACTATACCTACATCCCCGATTGCTCCGATCTGGACATTCCCGAGGACACCGATTATGTTTACATCTGCGAGAACGAGACGATCCACGGCGTGACGTGGAACAAGCTGCCCAACACGAAGGGTCATGTCCTCGTCTCCGACCAAAGCTCCATGTTCCTCTCCAAGCCCTGCAAGGTCACCGATTACGGCATGATCTACGGCGGCGTTCAGAAGAACATCGGCCCGGCGGGTCTTGCGATCGTCATCATCCGCGAGGATCTCATCCGCGACGATCTGACCAATCTGCCCATTTATCTGCAATACAAGACCCATGCCGATGCAGGCTCGATGTACAACACGCCGAACTGCTGGGCGATTTACGTCTGCGGCAAGGTCTTCAAGTACCTCAAGAAGCTCGGCGGTCTGTCAGCGATGGAGGCCATCAACGTCGACAAGGCGAAGGTCTTCTATGACTTCCTCGACCAGTCCAAGATGTTCTATGGCACGGTCGTGCCGCAGGATCGCTCCCTGATGAACATCCCGTTCGTCACCGGCGACAAGGAGCTTGACGCCGAGGTCATCGCATACACGAAGGCGGCCGGGTTCGAGAACCTCAAGGGCCACAAGTCCGTCGGCGGCCTGCGCGCGTCGATCTACAACGCCATGCCCAAGGAGGGCGTTGAGGCGCTTGTGGAATGCCTGAAGAAGTTTGAAGCCGAACACACGAAATAATTGAGAAAAGGAGCTTGACATTATGCGTATTCTTGTTACCGACGGCATGGATAAGACCGCAATATGGCTGCGCTGCGCGAAGGGTCATGAGGTCGTGGAGCAGTTTTACGAGCCGGATCAGCTCGGCGCTGCGCTGAAAGGACTTTGACGCGGTCGTCGTCCGTTCCAAGACGAAGGTTCGCGCCAACCACATTGACGAGGCCAAGGAGGGCAAGCTGAAGCTCATCATCCGCGGCGGCGTCGGCGTCGACAACATCGACGTGAAATATGCCGAATCCTGCGGCATCACCGTCAGAAACACGCCGAAGGCATCCTCCCAGTCCGTTGCGGAGCTGGCCATGGCGCATATGTTCTCCTGCGCACGCTTCATCTCCGTCGCCGGCGCGACTATGCGCGAGGGCAAGTGGGAGAAGAAGGCCTACGGCAAGGGCATCGAGCTGCAGGGCAAGACCCTCGGCATCGTCGGCTTCGGCCGCATCGGCCAGCACCTCGGCGTCATGGCCAAGGCGATCGGCATGACCGTTATCGCGTTCGACATCTATCACATCCCCGGCATCGAGGAGCAGCTCGGCATTCCGTATGTTGAGATGGACGAGCTGCTGGCCAAGTCGGACTTTGTCTCCGTCCATGCCCCGGCCGTCGACGGCGGCGCGCTCATCAATGCCGAAAACATCGCCAAGATGAAGGACGGCGTCATGTCATCATCAACACCTCGCGCGGCTCGAACGTCGACGAGGACGCGCTGCTGGCTGCCCTCGAGAGCGGCAAGGTCCGCGCGGCCGGTCTGGACGTCTGGGCCTCTGAGCCTGCCACCAACAAGGCACTTTACAGCCACCCGATGGTCTCCTGCACGCCGCACATCGGCGCTGCCACGCAGGAGGCGCAGAAGCGCATCGGCTCGGAGATCGTCTCCATCATCGAGAGCTTCGGGAAATAATAATTTTTAAAAGGGTCGCGTGAAGCGACCCTTTATAAAACAAAGGACAAGGAGAACAACCATGAACGCGTATATCGAAAGTGTCATCGCAAACGTCAAGGCAAAGCACTGGCGAGCCGGAGTTCGTACAGACCGTCGAGGAGGTTCTGTCCTCGCTGTCTCCCGTGATCGACGCGCATCCCGAATACGAGAAGGCGGATCTGCTCAACCGCATGGTCGAGCCGGAGCGTATGTTCACCTTCCGCGTTGTCTGGATGGACGACAACGGCGCTTATCACACGAACACCGGCTATCGCTGCCAGTTCAACGGCGCAATCGGCCCGTACAAGGGCGGCCTGCGCTTCCAGAAGAACGTCTATCCCGGCATCATCAAGTTCCTTGGCTTTGAGCAGGTCTTCAAGAACAGCCTGACCGGTCTGCCCATCGGCGGCGGCAAGGGCGGCTCCGACTTCGACCCGTCCGGCAAGTCCGACGCGGAGATCATGCGTTTCTGCCAGAGCTTTATGACGGCGCTCTATCGCTACATCGGGCCGGACTACGGACGTCCCGGCCGGTGATATGGGTGTCGGCGGCCGTGAGATCGGCTACCTCTTCGGCCAGTACCGCCGCCTGAAGGGCAAGTGGGAGAACGGCGTCCTGACCGGCAAGGGTCAGACCTACGGCGGCTCTCTGACCCGTCCGGAGGCGACCGGCTACGGCGCCATTTATTATCTAGGAAGTGCTCAAGCACGAGGGCGAGACATCAAGGGCAAGACCATCGCCTGCGCCGGCTTCGGCAACGTTACCTGGGGCATCTGCAAGAAGGCCACCGCGCTCGGCGCGAAGGTCGTCACGCTGTCCGGCCCGGACGGCTATGTCTATGATCCCGACGGCGTCGCGACCGACGAAAAGATCAACTATCTCGTCGAGATGCGCGCCTCCAACCGCAACCGTGTGCAGGATTACGCCGACAAATTCGGCGTCGAGTTCCACGCGGGTGAGAAGCCGTGGGGCGTTCAGGTCGACATCGTGATGCCGTCCGCGATGCAGAACGACGTCAAGATGGAATCCGCCGAGAAGATCGCGGCCTACGGCGTGAAGTATTACATTGAGGTCGCCAATATGCCGACCACGAACGACGCGCTGAACTATCTGCGCGCGCAGAAGCACATGATCGTCGCGCCGTCGAAGGCGGTCAACGCGGGCGGCGTGGGCGTTTCCGCGCTGGAAATGAGCCAGAACTCCGAGCGTCTGGTTTGGACGGCGGAGGAAGTGGACGCGCAGCTGCACCGCATGATGGAGAACATCCACCGTGTGTCGGCTGAGGCGGCCGCGGAATACGGCCTTGGCTATGACCTCGTTGCCGGTGCAAACATCGCGGGCTTCAAGAAGGTCGCGACCGCTATGATGGAGCAGGGCATTTTCTAAAGATGCCGGATTGAAACCGTAGCCTTCGGTATAAAGAAGACAGAACAAGCGCCTCCTTCGGGTCATCCGGAGGGGGCGCTTTGTCATGCGTGTGCGTGCGGCTGCGCGGTGCATATTCCGTGTATCAGGTCGGCATTGCAGAGCGTTCCGCGCGGGGATCACCGCGCTGCCGTCACGGCCGGGCGGCGCGCAGAACGGCGCGGCGGGCTGAGGGGCGCGCTGCCCGTCGGCAGCTCCGTGAGGCGGTCGGCGGCGGGGCGAAGCAGCTCGGCCGTGACGCCTGCACGCTCGGAAATGCCCTGCGGGAGCAGCCCGTTTCGGATGCACCATGCCATTGCGCCGCTGTAGCGGCTGCGATAGGCGCGGTTTCCGGCTTGCAGAGCCGCAAGCCGGTCGTCAACGGCGGCACTGCGCGGCGCGAGCAGCATCGCAAGCTCCCCGGCGGTCATCGGTTTGTCCGGCTGGAGCGTGTTGTTGGAATAGACCACGGCGCGCGTTTTTTGCAGCGCGCAAAAGGCGTCAAAATCCGGGTCGTCCCGGCCGACGTCGGAAAAGGGCGAATGGTGCTCGAGCAGCTCCTGCACGGTCACGACGCGATAGCCCGCGTCCGTCAGCAGCTCAAGCTGGCGGCGCAGACCCGCCGCGACGGGCGTCCGCTTGGCCATGTTGTAGCCGTCCTTCTGGAAAATGATCTGGCCGCAGAAGAAATCGGGGTCCTCCGCGAGCTTTTTCTGCACGGGTGCGACCATCTCGTCAAGCTCAGCCGCGACGGGATCCTCTGCGTGGGACGGGAGCCAGCCCGCGCCGTCGAAGCTCGCCGCGAGATAGAGATAGCCCATGCGGTCATAAGCGTCGTAGGACGTGAAGCGCTTGTCGATGCGGTCGACGTAGTGCGGCGGGCGGCTCATCGTCATGCGGTAGCCGTGGCTTTGCAGCAGACGGTCGAGCTTTGTCAGATCGTCGACCACGGCGTCGAGCGTGCCAAGCACATGGCGCTTACCGTAGACATAGGGCTTTTTGCCGAACAGGGCATGGCGATAGCCGTGGTTCGTGATCTGGTGGCCCTCCCGAATGATGCGCTCAAGCAGCTCGGGACAGTTCAGCGCGCCGCCGTGGGCGTCCTGCCCGAAGCAGGGGTAGTGGTCGGCCATGCCGCCCCACGTCGGACTGCCGAGCGCGCCGCAGACGTCGGGGTAGTTGCCGGACGTATCGCCGACGACGTCAAAGGTGCCCTTTGGCGCGGAATTCGTCGAGCGTGTCGAGCAGGACGTCCGTCAGGGCGCGGCCGCCGAAGGCATCCGGGGACGCCGGGAGTGCCATCGGGCCGTCGTCGAAGGTCATGGCGCAGACGCGCTCATCGGTTTTCACGCGCTCGATGCGGCGGGTGTAGGAGACGCAGCAGGCCGGTTCGGGCAGGAGCACACGCTTGGCAAAGCGCTTCACTTTTTTTCCGATGCGGACGAAGGTACTCATGTTCCACCTCTCAGATTGCGCAGGGCGCAGAGTGCGGCGTAGGGCAGCCATTTCAGATAGGCGCTCACGCCGGATTTTTTCTTTTTCAGGTAGGTCAGGCGGCTGCGCGCGAAGGCGAGCTGCTTGCATCTGGCGCAGGAAAAGCCGTCCGGGGCGGACAGCGCGGCGCGCAGAGCCGGGACGGTGCGCGTCTCGGCGGAGACGGCGACCCATGCGCGGCCGACCTCGGAGGGCTGGTGCGCGTCGCTCCCGGCGGTTTGCAGCAGCCCGTGTCGCACGGCCTCGGCCTCTGCCAGACGGTTGGCATTGCGGCGCTTTTTCGTCGCGCGGCAGTTGTGCGTCTCAAGACCGTCGAGCCGGTCGCGAAGCGCCGCAATCTGCGCGGCGATCTCGGCCTCGCTGCGCTGCGTCAGCTCAAAGGGGTGCGCCAGCACGCACAGCCCGCCGGCCTCGCGAACGACGCGAACGGCGTCGTCAAAGCGGACGCGCCCGGTTTCCTCGCCCGGGCAGATGCAGGGACGCTGCAAAAAAAGCCCGAGCAGGTGGCCGCACTCGGTGGAGTACTCCACGCCGGGGATCAGGAGCACGCCGTCGCGCACGGGATGCGCGAACACGTCCCCGGAGGCGCAGCGGTTATGGTCGCAGACGGCCAGCGCGTCGACGCCGCGCTGCTTGGCGGCTGCGGCGGCCTGCGTAAGCGTCATGCGGCTGTCTGGCGAGCGCTCCGTGTGAATATGCAGATCAAGCTTGAATTGGGTCATGCGCGCGTTCCTTTCCGAAGGGTTTGGTGCAGATAGCGCCAGAAGGGACGTTGGTCGCGGAAGCGGAACAGCGCCTCCTTTGCGCGAAAAAGGTCGGCAAGGCCGGACGCGGCGACGCGCAGATGCCCCTTCTTCAGGTGCGCGAGGACGCTGAGCGTGTCGTTGAGCACGAAGCGCATCCGCTGTCCGCGCCGATAGGCCGCGTCGGGCTGCGCAAAGACCGTGCCGGAGGCGGCGCGGATGTAATCCTCCGCAAAGCGGCTTCCGGCGGCCTCGGTCAGGGGATAGCTGCCCCAGACGCGCGGGTTGATCTCGAGCACGCGGCCGCCCTTGAACTCGACCATGGCAATGCCGACAAAATGCAGCGCCTGCAGCAGGGAGACGGCCTGCACGACCATTTTTTCGTCATACAGGCTCTCACAGCAGGCAGACGGCCCGCCCGTGATCGGGTATTCGCGGATGCGCCGGTGGCAGAAGACGCTGACCGGGCGGCTCTCGGCATCCATCACGAGGCAGACGCCGCAGCCGCCTTCTACCAGCTCCTGCACGAGGCATTGCGGGTCGAGGGCGGACATGCGCGCCCAGGCGGCGTCGAATTCGGCCGCGTTGCGCGCGACGGCGTAGCGCTGCTCGGCGTGCAGACCCAGCTTTTCGCCGCAGCGCGGCTTCAGGATCACCGGGAAGACCGGCCGTTCGCCGTTTGCGACGTCAAATTCCCGCGGGACCGGAACGCCGCAGGCCAGCGCGGCGCGCGCAACGACGCGTTTATCGTTCGCGGAATCCAGAATTTCGGGATCGGCGACGAGAAAATCGCAGACCGCCTGAAATTCCGCGCGGCGCGCCGCAACGGCGGACAGCGTGTCCGCACCGATCGGGAAGAGCGCGGGGCGCTCCGTCTGCGCCCGGCAGAGGGCGAGCAGACGGTCGGCATAGGCGGCGTCATGCACCGAGCCGTCCAGGCGGACGCATTCGTCCACGCTGCGGCAGACAAAGGCGGGCGGGTCGAGCGGGGCCTCCGCCGACGCCTGCACGGCGAGGATGCGGTATCCGGCGCGCTTTAACGGACGAATGACCGCCATGGCCGTGCGATAACGAACATCGGTTATGAGCACAGTGCGCATGGCGGTCATTCCTTTCGGCGGGCAGTCCCGCGTTTTTGGTTGTGTTATTCGGCGGAGATCAGGAAGTAATAGACCGGCTGGCCGCCGTTCATCACCGTGATCTCGGCGTCCGGGCAGGCGGCCGAGAAGATCGCCGCAGCGTTATGCGCCTGCTCCTCGTTCGTGTCTGCGCCGTAGAAGATCGTGATGAATTCCTTGCCCGCGCCGTTTAGGCTTTCGGCCATACGGCGCAGGAGGGCGTCCATATCGGTGTCGTTGCCGAAGAGCGCGCCGCCGTTGAGCGCGAGATATTCTCCGGCGTGGATGTCGTGGCCGTCGAAATCGGAATCCCGCGCGGCGTAGGTCAGCTGCATGGTCGTGACATTCTTCATGGCCTCGCGCATGGCGGCGGCGTTGCTGTCCTCACCGGCGTCGGGGTCAAAGACCAGCATGGCCGAAATGCCCTGCGGCACGGTCTTGCTCGGGATCACGACGACCTTTTTCTCGGTCAGCGGCTGCACCTGCTCGGCGGCCATAATGATGTTTTTGTTGTTCGGGAAGACAAAGACCACCTCGGCGGGCGTTGCGTTGACCTTCTCGAGGATGTCCTGCGTGGAGGGGTTCATCGTCTGGCCGCCGGAGATGATGTTGTCGGCGCCCAGCTCGCGGAAGGCGTTGGCCAGCCCTCGCCTGCGCAGACGGCGACCATGCCGTAGTGCTTCTCGGGGGCGGCGACGGTCGGCTCGGCGTTCTCCAGCTCCTGCTCGAGCTGCTCGAGGTCGTCGGTGCTGCGGGCGGCGCGCCCGGCGGCAAGATCGTCATGCTGCATCTGCATGTTCTCGATCTTGGCCAGCTCCAGCGTGCCGTATTTCTGCGACTCGGTCAGCGCCGCGCCGGGAATGTTCGTGTGCACATGCACCTTGAAGGCCTCGTCGTCCTCGCCGATGACGATGCTGTCGCCGATCGTGTCAAGGTAGCGGCGCAGGGGCGTCAGGTCGACATCCTCCTCAAACTTGCGGACGATATAGACGGTGTCGAAGGCGAAGGTGATGTCGCCGGTGTCGAATTCGTTGAAATCCGCCTGCTCCTTGACCTCGGAGGAGGCGGTCGGCTCGGCGATCTCCTTGCCCTGCGCCACGTCGAGCATGGTTTGCAGGACGTAGAGCCAGCCCTTGCCGCCCGCGTCGACCACGCCGGCCTTTTTCAGAACCGGGTTCTGCTCGACCGTCTCGGCCAGCGCCCCGGTCGCGCCGTCAATGGCGACGGTGAGAACGGTTTCGAAGCACGGCTCGTCGACCTCGACGGCCTGCTCGGCGGCAATGCGCGCGACGGTCAGGATCGTGCCCTCGGCGGGCTTCATCACGGCCTTATACGCGGCCTCGACGCCGGCCTGAAGCGCGGCGGCGAGCTGACGGCCGTCGCATTCCTCCAGCCCCTTGAGGCTGCGCGAGAAGCCGCGGAACAGCAGCGAAAGAATGACACCGGAGTTGCCGCGCGCGCCGCGCAGCATCGCCGAGGCGGTGGCGTCGGCGACCTTCGTGAGCGTCGGCTCGTGCAGCTTGCGCAGATCGGCGGCGGCGGCGTTGAGCGTCATGCTCATATTCGTGCCGGTGTCGCCGTCCGGCACCGGGAAGACGTTCAGCTCGTTGATCTGCTGCTTATGCTGCTCCACAACGGACGCAGCTCCGCAAATCATTTTCCGGAGCTGCGCCCCTTGAATTTTCTCTGTCAATTTGTGCACCTGCCTCTCAGTCAATGACCATCGAGTCAACGTAGATCGTGACGTCGCGGACTTGAATGTCGGTCTGCTTGCAGACCATATAACGCACCTCGGAGATGATGGAATCTCCGACTGCGGAAAGGTTCACGCCACGGTCGACCATGATGTGCAGCTCGATGGAGAGCGTGCCGTCCTCGTTGGTCTCAACATGGACGCTTGCCCATGGACTCCAGACGGAGCAGGTGCACCAGCCCGTCTTTGACCGAACGGATCGCCATGCCCTTGACGCCGAAGCAGTTCGTGGCGGCGTTCCCGGCGATTTTCGTGAATACATTGTTGCCGACAGCGATGCTGCCAAGCTCATTTTCGCGGCGAATCATGAAAAATCCTCCTTAAAAGCAAAGTGGTTCGTGGGCTCAGAGCATACTTTCTTCCCAGCAGGCGGGCGCCTTCAGCCCCAGCAGGGTCGCCACGGTCGGCGCGACGTTGGCCAGACCGAAATGCCCTCCTTGATGGTGTGCTGCACACCCGGATCATAGATGATGAACGGAACGGGGTTCAGGCTGTGCGCCGTGCGCACGGAGGTCTTGCCCTTCTTGGTTTCGGTCATCTGGTCGGCGTTGCCGTGGTCGGCGGTGACGAGCACCGTGTAGCCCAGACGGTCAGCCGCCTCGAGAATGCGGCGCACGCCGGTGTCGACGCACTCCATGGCCGTCACGACCGCCGACATCACGCCGGTGTGGCCGACCATGTCGCCGTTCGGGAAGTTGCAGCGCAGGAAATCGTATTTTCTGCTCTCCATCGCCGCGATCATGTGGTCGGCGATCTCAACGGATTTCATCGCCGGTGCCTGCTCGAAGGGGATGACGTCCGAGGGGATCTCGTCATACGTCTCGAGGGCTTCGTCGACCTTGCCGGAGCGGTTGCCGTTCCAGAAATAGGTGACGTGGCCGTATTTCTGCGTCTCGGACAGAGCGTATTCGCGGATGCCGTTGGCGCAGCAAAGCTCGGTCAAAGTGTTGCGGATGACGGGCGGCTCGACGAGGTAGCGCGTCGGGATCTTGAGGTCGCCGTCGTATTCCAGCATACCGGCATAGAGCACGCCGGTGTAGTCGCCGCGGTCGAACTTGTCGAAGTCCTTGCGGTCGAAGGCAAGGGAGATCTCCTGCGCGCGGTCGCCGCGGAAGTTGAAGAGCACGACGGAGTCGCCGTTGGCAATGCGCGCGACCGGCTCGCCGTTCTCGGCGACGACGAAGGCGGGCAGATCCTGATCGATGCAGCCCAGCTCCTTGCGGTAGGTCTCAATGGCCTCCTCGGCGCTCGGGAACTGACGGCCGAGCCCCTGCACATGGGTGCGCCAGCCGTCCTCGACCATCTTCCAGTTGGCCTCGTAGCGATCCATGGTGATCTGCATTCTGCCGCCGCCGGAGGCGATGCGGTAGTCGCAGCCGTCCTTGCGCAGCTCGGCCAGCACGTCCTCAAGCTGTCGGACGTAGTCCAGCGCGCTCGTGGCCGGGACGTCGCGGCCGTCGAGCAGGATGTGGCAATAGGCGCGCTTGACGCCCTCGGCGTGCGCATGGCGCAGCAGGGCGAACAGATGCGAGATGTTGCTGTGGACGTTGCCGTCGGACAGCAGGCCGAGGAAGTGGAACGCGCGGCCGGTGCCGACGCAGTTGGCGATCAGCGCCTTCCATGTGGCGGATTCAAAAAGCTTGCCGTTTTCGATCGACTCGCTGACGAGCTTGGCGCCCTGCGAATAGATCTGGCCGCAGCCCAGCGCATTGTGGCCGACCTCGGAGTTGCCCATATCGTCGTCGGTGGGCAGGCCGACGGCCGTCCCGTGCGCCTTGAGCCAAGTATGCGGGCAGGTTGCAAGCAGATGATCGAGCGTCGGGGTTCGCGACCGCGACTGCGTCGCCGCTGCCGCCGTCACCCTTGCCGACGCCGTCCATAATTACTAAAACAATCGGTTTTTTCATGGTGCAATTGCCTCCATATCCATTTCAGTCTGTACATTATACTATATTTTTCCCTTGAATACAATCTTTTTTTCACCGGAGGCCGGGATAAACCGGAAATTTTGCAGCGAAACAGCCGGACGCACGGGGCGTCCGGCTGTACAGACTGTCAAAAAAGTCCGGAACCGTCAAAATCAGTCAACAAATAAGAAACGTTTTATGGATTCCGAAGATTGGATTATGCGTTCCGTATTTTCGATCCAGCCTACCGATTTTGTCATTGCGAGGAGGGCGCATTTTTGCGCCCGACGCGGCAATCTTTAACGATGCGATTTGCCATCCCAAAACGAAATATGGTAGGGCGGAACGTCGCAGCAGATCTTATGTTTTTTTGTTATAAGTATTCCTTTTTGCTACGTGCTCCCCGTGCTTCGCCACGGGATGCCATACCTTCACCTTTTAAGATTGCCACGGCCGCGCTGCGGCCTCGCAATGACACGAAATTGAGACGTTTTTGGGTAAAAAACAGCTTACTATGCAAGGTTTTTGACACGCTGAACAGCCGGACGCACGGGGCGTCCGGCTGTTTTTTCAGTTGGGAGCGGAGCGCTCCGCCTCGGGGCATCCGGCGAAGATCATCATCGCGGCGACCGAGAAGAACATGGCCATCAGATACGGCTCCCTCCCAGAGGCTCTCGAAGAAGCTCGCCGTGAGCATTCCGATCAGGCCGCAGAGCATCCCGGCCGTCAGCGGCCGGAGCCTCGCGCGGACGGCGGCCGCCGCAGCGCGCGCGCCGTTCCAGAGCAGCAGGAGCATTGAGGTGATGAAGCCGCAGAGGCCGACAATGCCGTTTTCCGCGAGGATCTTGACGTAATAGTTGTCCACATAGGCATATTCAAATGTGGAATTGATCGGGTTCTGCATAGCCACGGCGCCGCCGTAACGGCCGAAGCCCAGCCCCTGCGCCCAGTGGCCGGCGCGGTCGAGATAGCCGAAGGCGCGGTCCCAGCGGGCGGCGCGGCCGCCGCGGTTGTTCGACTCGACAAAGGCGTCGGTGAACAGGTAGCCGATGCGGCTGCGCACGAAGGGCAGGAAGCAGGCCGCGATCCCGCCGACGAGCATCAGCAGGAGCAGGCGGCGGTCGACGATCAGCGCGAAGCAGACGGCGGCCACGACCAGCGCGAACCACGCGCCGCGCGTCATGGTGAACAGGCAGGCCAGGCACATGCACAGGGCGCAGAGCCAGTAAAACACCTTTTCCGCCGGGGCTTCGACCGTGTAGGCCATGCCGACGGTGATCGGCGTGACGAGCACCAGATAGCCGCCGAGGATGTTCGGATTGCTGAAGATGCTGAACACGCGCGTGCGCACGGCGGTCTCGGCCTGATCCGTCCAGTTCGACGGGATCTCGACGCCGAGCAGATACTGCGCCACGCCGTAGAGCGCGATGAGCGTGCCGAGCAGCACGATGACCTTGGTCATGAGCAGCAGGTCGGCGCGGTCGCGCAGCAGATCGATCACGAGATAGAACAGCAGCAGATACTGCATCGAGGCGCGGAAGCCACTGATGCTGACGGAGACCGGGGCGCTCCACGTCCAGACGAGGAGGACAAGGCCGATCAGCAGATACAGCCCGACGCCCAGCCCTGCGCCGCTGACGCGGCTGCGCAGCGGCTTCTGCGCCGACGCGCGCTGATAGAGCGCCCAGACGAAGCCGACGAGCAGCAGCAGCTCGTCCCAGATCGAGCCGAGCAGACTGAGCTGCAGCACGTCGCGCAGCAGCCAGTCGAGCGGGGCATAGGCCGCGACGATCGCCAGCAGCACGGCCGTGAAGCCGCTCTGGCAGAGCCGACCGAGCAGCAGACTCTCGCGAAATGCCCGGCCGATTGCCTGACAGAGACCGCCGAACAGGCTCCGCCGCAACGCCGGGAGCAGATGCGCCTGTCCCCAAGCGGAAAGACGGGCGCTGCGGCGCTCCGAGGCGGCGCAGTAAGCCGAGGACTCGACGGCGCAGGGACGCTTCAGCAGCCATGCAAAGAGCCGGTAGGTCGCGCTTTCGCGCCAGAGACGCCCGAGCGCGCGCATCCCGCGTCCGAGCGGACTGCGCCTCAGCCAGCCCGCGAGCATGGCGCATAAGCGCCAGACCAGACTGGTCGTGAGCAGCTCATTCATGAGAGCTTCTCCATGCGGTCGACCGTGGCGATGATCTCAACGTCGAGCGTCTTGAGATAAAGCTCCTTACCGATGCGGACCTCCTGCGTGCCGACGCTGTAATGGCCGGAGGATGGCGTGGCCTTGGCCTCAACGGTGATATGCAGAACATAGGAACCGTCGGTCTCGCCCGGCTCGGCGGTCACCTTCGTCACGCAGGCGTCGATGAGCTTATCGCCGTTGTAGATGCGGCCGGCCTCGGCCTCCACGTTGCCTACCTTGGTCTTGCCGGCCGTGAGCGCGGACAGAATGCTGTCGGCCAGCGTCTTGGAAAGCTCGTCCGTGGTCATTTCAAAGCGCAGGTTCGGCTCGCTCAGCGCGTCGGCCGTGTCCGCGCCATCGGCGCCGCTGCGGCCGACTACCTTCACGACCGCAAAGGCGATCGCCGCCACAAGAACCAGCAGGATCAGAATGTCAATGATATTCAGCTTGCGTTTCATGATTACCTCCAAAAAGTAGTGATTGCTTTTTCTGAAAACTCCAACTATAATATATGAAAACGCGAAAAAAGTCAAGCGCTGGCGCGCTTGTAAAAAGGAGCGGATGAAACGATGAAAATTATGCACATGATCTCCGGCGGCGACGTCGGCGGCGCGAAGACCCATGTCCTGTCACTGGTGCAGGGCCTGATGGCCACGGACACCGTGCGTCTCGTCTGCTTCACGGAGGGCGAATTCGCCGCCGACGCGCGAAAAATGGGCATTCCCACGACCGTTTTGCAGGATAACAACCTGCTGCGCGTGCGCAGGAGCATCCTCGAGATGATCCGCGCCGACGGCTGCGAGGTGCTGCACTGCCACGGCTCACGCGCCAATCTGATGGGGATGCTGCTGCGCGGAAAGACGGATATTCCGATGATTTCCACCGTCCACAGCGACTATAAGCTCGATTATATGGGGCGGCCGCTGGCGAACCTGACCTACGGCACGCTCAACCGCCGCGCGCTGCCGCGCTTCGACGCGTGGATCGGCGTGTCCGCCAACATGACGCAGCTCCTGATCGCGCGGGGCTTTGATCCGCAGCGGGTCTTCACGCTCTATAACGGCGTCGCCTTCCCCGGCGCAGAGCCGAGGCAGACGCGGCAGGAGTATCTTGCCCGGCTCGGCATCGAGCCGGACTGCCTGATCTGCGGCATCGCCGCGCGCATCAACCCCGTCAAGGACATGACCACGCTCGTGCGCGCCTTTGCCAAGGCACACGCGCAGTGCCCGCAGATGCGGCTGCTGATCGCGGGCGACGGCGAGCAGGCCGACGAGATCCGCGCGCTGGCCGGGGCGCTTTGCGACAGGGACAGCTACCGCTTCCTCGGCTGGGAGAAGGACATCGACAGCTTTTATAACGCGCTGGACATCAATCTGCTGACCTCGGTGTCCGAGGGCTTCCCGTATGCGCTGCCCGAGGGCGCGCGGATGCACTGCGCGACGATCGCCAGCGAGGTCGGCGGCGTGCCCGACCTGATCGAGGACGGCGTGACCGGCCTGCTCTTCACGCCCGGCGACGTCGAGGCGCTGAGCGCGCACATGGTCGACCTTGCGCAGGACGCCGGAAAGCGCCGCCGCCTGAGCGACGCGCTCTATGAGAAAACGAAGCGCGATTTCTCGCTGGAGGCCATGCTCCGCAACCAGCGCAGCATTTACGAAACGCTCCTGCGCCGCGCGGCGCGGCCGAAGCGGGCGCGCGACGGCGTGGTCGTCTGCGGCGCTTACGGCAAGGGCAACAGCGGCGACAACGCCATTCTGAACGCAATCGTCGAGCAGCTGCACCGCATCGACCCCGATCTTCCGATCTGCGCCCTGAGCCGCAAGCCGGACGAGACGCGCCTGTGCGCCAAGGTCGACGCGGTCTATACCTTCAACATTCTGCGCATCGCGCGCCGTCTGCGCCGCAGCAAGCTCTATCTGAGCGGCGGCGGCACGCTGATGCAGGACGCGACGAGCACGCGCTCGCTGCTGTATTACCTCTTCAGCATCCGGCAGGCCAAGCACGCCGGGTGCCGCGTGATGCTCTACGGCTGCGGCATCGGTCCGATCGACCGGCCGCGCAACCGCAGACGCACCGCCCGGACGCTTGAGCGCTGCGCCGACGTGATCTCCGTGCGCGACCGCTACTCGCTCGAGACGCTGAAGGCGTTGGGCGTGACGGGGCCGGAGACGCATCTGAACGCCGACCCGGCGCTTCTGATCGACCCGCCCAGCTCGAACGAGCTGAACAACTACCTGCGCCACTGCGGCCTGACGCGCGACGGACGCTATCTGCTTTTGGCCGTGCGGCCGTGGCCGGACTTTGAGGAGAAGCTGGACGTCTTTGCGGCCGCCGCCGAGTACGCCGCCCGGGAATACGGCCTGACGCCCGTGCTCTATGCGATGGAGCCGCAGCGGGACGCGGCGGCCTGTCGGCAGGTGGCCGAGCGCCTGAGCGTGCCGCATCTGTGCCTGAACGCCGGGACGGACGGGGCAGAGGTGCTGGCGCTCATCCGCCGCATGGCGCTCGTCATCTCCATGCGGCTGCACACGCTGATCTTCGCAGCCGGACAGGGCGTGCCGATGATCGGCATCGTCTATGACCCGAAGGTCAGCGGGTTTCTGGACTACCTCGGGCAGGAGCGCTATGTCTCGCTTTCGGAGCTGGAGGCGGGCGCGCTGCGCCGCATGATCGACGAGGCGCTTGCGGAGAACGGCAGGTACGCCGCGCGCATCCGGCAGCTCCGCGAGCTGGCCGGGGAGAACGAAGCGCTGGCGAGAAGGCTGCTGAAATAATTGAAATCCCGTGTTTTCAACCGAAAACACGGGATTTTGGCGTGTCAGACTGCAAAAATGTTCGGAAGACAAGCAACTCGCGACCGTCGGCGTACATGGGGTACGGTAGGTCGCGAGTTGCGATGTAAGTCAAAATCCTTGCGAAGCAAGCAGTTTTTCTCTGAAATGTTAGAAATATGCTTGTGATTCGCATGTGCTACAATCCTGCACAACGTCTTCTATTTGTTGACCGATTTTGACGATTCCGGACTTTTTTGACAGTCTGTTATGCGATTTTTCGTTCTAAAACGGTCAGAATCCGCACGACCGGGAGGACGAGCGTCCCGGCGGCGAGATTGCCGACGGCATGGACGATGTCGAAGGGCAGCCCTGCGACGATCCATGCGAGCATCTGACGAAAGCTCAGGCCGAACAGCAGCGCCTGCGCCGGGGCATAGAGCGTGCCGAACAGCAGCCCGTGCAGACCGCAGACGAGCATATACATCGGGACGGCCAGCCTCGGCCTGAGGCCGCGCGGCAGCAGCATCGTCACGCCCCAGAGGATCGCCCAGAGATAGAGATAGGGCAGCCACCACGCGGCAAAGCCGCAGAAGATGCCGTTGAGCAGAACATAGACATAGATCGGGATGAGCGCGCGCCTGCGGTAGACCACGGTGTAGGCCATGGTGAACATCCCGAGCAGGTGGATGTTCGGCAGCAGCTCCAGCAGGAGCTTGGAGGCGAACATGACCGCGCCGAGCATGGAGAAGATCGCCATGTGGCGCAGGTCAAGACGGGCTTTGGGGTTTTTATTCGGCGCGGAAGGCATAGCTCGCGCCGTCGGTGACGGCGGTGCTGTCGACGCCGGCCGTGGCGTATTCGCCGTCGACGTAGAACGCCCAGTATTTGCCGTCGGTGTCGTAGTCGAGCGTGACGCCGTCGACGGTCTTGACATACAGACCGTATTCGGAGTCCTCACCGGCGATCAGACCGAGCGCGACGAGCGCTTCGCCGACCGTCTCGGCATCGGTGTGCACGGTGTAATACTTCGTCGAGCCGTCAACGTCAGTGACTTCAAAAGTGAAGCTCTTGGCACCCTCGCCCAGCTCTGTGGGCGTTTCCTCTGCAAGAGAGGAGGACTCGGAAGCGACCGTAGCGGTCTCGGACGCTGCAGTGGTGGTCGCCGGAGCGGTGGTCTCCGGGGCCTTGGAGGCACAGCCCTGCAATCCTGCTGCCGCAAGCAGAAGCACAAGGATGAGACAGATCAGGGAACGCGAAAAATGTTGCTTCATGGTATCTTTCTCCTTATGATAGATTGTTCGCCGGGGGAGCGAAGCGGCAAAAATGCCAGCCGGATACACGGCGGCTTCGCTCGGTGGGCCGTCTTCCGGCTCACGGAGGCGGCGCGGCGCCTTCTCGGGGCTTGCGCCCCAATGGCTGCGGCGTCCTGCGGCGGACGTCGTGCTGCGCTGCTTTGCGGCAGCAGACCGCGCTTCGCGGCTTGCTGCGGCGGTTCCGTTTACGGCGGTGGTCCCGCACAGGCCTTGCACCTGTTTCCGAATGCCGCACGGTTCGTGCGGCGTCAAACCCGACCCGACGAGGCCAATTGTAGCAAATTCCGCGCAAAAAAGCAAGGCCGGGCAAAAATCTGCCGAGCCTTGCGGGTAAGCCGTTTGAAAGCTTGCGCCAGCGCCGTTTGGCGTCTGCGTTACTGCTTCTCCTTGAGCAGATCGCGGATCTCCGTCAGGAGCACTTCCTCGTTCGAGGGCTTGGGCGGCTCGGCGGGCTTTTCGCCTCCTGCTTCCTGCCCAGCTCGCGCACGCGGTTGACGCCCTTGACCATCAGGAAGATCACAAAGGCCAAGATCAGAAAGCTGATAACCGACGAGAGAAAATCGCCGAACGCGAGGTAATTCTTCACGACCGTTCCGTCCTCAGCCAGCTTTTCGCCGAACAGGGAGGGCAGCTCGATCCTCAAGCGGAGAAATCGATGCTCCCGGTGAAGACCGACAGGATCGGCATCAGGATCTTATCCGTGAACGAGGTCACGAGATCCTTGAAAATGCCGCCGACGATCACGCCGATGGCCATGTCGAACAGGCTGCCCTGCATCGCGAATTCGCGGAATTCCTGAAAAAGCCCTTCTTTTCCTTTTTTTGCCACAGGTTTCCCTCCTTCCTGTCAGGATTTTCGTTTTTATTATATCGGCTGACGGCGCAAATGGCAAGCGGAATTTTGCGCCGACGAGCCGCCGTGCGGTGCGCCAAACGGGATTTTTCAGCGCTTTTCCGAGGAAGCGGCGGAAATTAGAAGAAAAACTGGTTGAAATCACCGAAGAAATCGGCTATAATAAAATTGTGTAACTTATGGGAATCGCCGGATCGGTTTTTTGCGGATCGGCTCAGCGCTTCCTTCAAATCTGGGAGGTGCCTGCATGGGCGAAATCCTTTCGGTGGTCTCCGGGAAGGGCGGAACGGGAAAAACGACGCTCTGCGCGGGGATCGCATCCTGCCTGGCCGCAGAGGACAAGCGTGTGCTCTGCATCGACGCGGACATCGGTCTGCGAAATCTTGACATCGCGCTCGGCATGAGCGAGCAGTCCATCCTCACGTTCACGGACGTGATGAACGGGCTTTACGAACTCACGGATGCGACGGCGCATCCCCGACTGGACAATCTGTTTCTGCTGACCGCGCCCTTCCGCGAGGAGGGGCTTGACCGCGAGGCGTTCCGCAGGCTGCTCGAGACGGCGCGCGAGCGCTTTGACTTCTGCCTGATCGACGCGCCGGCGGGCGTGGGAACGGGCTTTCAGCTCGCGACGGCCTTTTCCGACCGCTGCCTCGTCGTCTCCACCCCCGACCCCGCCAGTATGCGCGACGCGGCTGCGGCCGCCGATCAGCTCACGCTCGCGGGGAAGGAAAACCTCTCCCTGATCGTCAACCGCGTCACACCGAAGCTGTTCCGCAAGATGGAGCTGACCGTCGACGACATGATGGACAGCGTCGGTCTGCCGCTGCTGGGGCTTGTCCCCGAGGATCCGATGGTGATGCTTGCGGCCGCGCGCGGCTGCCCGCTGGTGCTCGCGGCAACGGAGGGCGCTGCGGAGGCCTGCCTGCGGATCGCGCGCCGCCTGCGCGGCGTGACCGTACCGCTGATGAAATTTTGAGGTGATCTGAATGAATATAACTTTGATGGCACATGACAAGAAAAAAGAGCTGATGGTTCAGTTCTGCACGGCCTATAAGAGCATTCTTGCCAAGCACAGCCTCTCGGCGACCGCGACGACCGGCCGACTGGTCTCCGAGGCGACGGGTCTGCCCATCACGCTGTTCCTGTCGCACAATCAGGGCGGCCGCCAGCAGGTCGACGCCCGCATCGCCTATAATGAGATCGATATGGTCATTATGTTTGCCGACCCGAACAACATCGACCCTTGGGAGGATCAGCAGATCGTGCAGACGCTGCACCTCTGCGACACCTATAACGTCCCCGTTGCGACCAATCTGGCCTCGGCCGAGATGCTCATCCTCGGCCTGCAGCGCGGCGATCTGGACTGGCGCGAGATGATCCAGCGCAAGCGCACGGTGAGGTAACTGCCATGGACGCATACGAAATAATTGAAAAGATCCGCACGGCGGAGAAGAAAACGCCGGTGCGCGTGACGCTGACGGTGAAGGCGCCGTGCACCTTTTCCGGCGTGGAGGACTTCTGCGGCGGAAGCGGCCTGCATATCCTTTACGGAGACTGGGAGGTCCTGCGTCCCCAGCTCGAGGCCAACCGCGAGCGCATTGCCGCGCTGCATGTCGAAAATGAGGCGCGCAACTCCGCGCTGCCGATGCTTGACCTCAAGACGCTGCACGCGCGCATCGAGCCGGGCGCGATCCTTCGCGAGGGCGTGACGGTCGGCGACAACGCCGTGGTCATGATGGGCGCGATCCTGAACATCGGCGCAGTCGTGGGCGAGGGCAGCATGATCGACATGGGCGCCGTGCTCGGCGGCCGCGCGACCGTCGGAAAGCGCTGCCATATTGCGGCGGGCGCCGTGCTCGCGGGCGTGATCGAGCCGCCCAGCGCGCAGCCGGTCGTGATCGGCGACGACGTGGTCGTCGGCGCGAACGCCGTCGTGCTCGAGGGCGTCCATGTCGGCAACGGCGCGGTCGTTGCGGCCGGGGCGGTCGTGACGCAGGACGTGCCGGAGAACGCCGTGGTCGCCGGGACACCGGCGCGCGTCGTCAAGCTCAAGGACGCGAAAACCAACGTGAAGACCGCGCTGGTCGACGCTCTGCGCGAATTATAACCCCGGCAGAAAGGAACTGACTACATATTATGGCATTTTTGGACTGGCTGAAGGCCGTTTTCCTCGGCATCGTCGAGGGCATCACCGAGTGGCTGCCCATCAGCAGCACCGGCCACATGATCCTGGTCGACAGCTTCTGGAAGACCCCGAACCACCCCGTTCTGACCGAGAGCTTCATGAACATGTTCATGGTCGTGATCCAATTCGGCGCGATCCTGGCGGTCGTGGTGCTCTATTTCGGAAAATTCTGGCCGTTCCACCGCAGACGCGAGCCGCGCCATTCGTGGTTCGCCGCGCAAAGTGACAACGCCCTTGTCGGCGGGCTGCAAGGCTTCTGCGACCATTATTGCTACATGGACAAGATCATCATGTGGCTGAAAATCGCCGTCTCCTGCCTGCCTGCAATCCTCATCGGCCTGCCGCTGGACGACTGGATGGACGCGCATCTGTATAACGGCGTCGTGGTCGCCGCGATGCTCATCCTCTACGGCGTGGGCTTCCTGTTTGTCGAGCGCTATAACCGCTCGCGCAAGCCGCGCGTGACCTCCGTCGCGGCGGTCACATGGAAGGACGCCGCGCTCATCGGCGTGTTTCAGGTTCTCGCGCTCGTGCCGGGCACCTCTCGCTCCGGCGCGACCATTCTCGGCGGCATCCTGATCGGCGCCTCGCGCGAGACGGCTGCGGAATACACCTTCTTCCTCGCGATCCCGGTCATGTTCGGCGCGTCGCTGCTCAAGCTGGTCAAATTCGGCTTCCATTTCACCGGGACGCAGTTTGCCGTGCTCCTCGTGGCGATGGCCGTGGCCTTCGCCGTGTCAATCGCGGCGATCAAGTTCCTGATGAATTACATCAAGAAGCACGACTTCACGGCCTTCGGCTGGTATCGCATCGGCCTCGGCGTGGTCGTTCTGATCTGGTACATTCTGAGCAGATAAACAACGATATAGGATATAGAATGAATGCCTTCAGCTCGAACACCGCGTGCCACGGGGTGCTCGAGCTGTGCTTTTTTACGGAGGAAGCGTATGGTTACAAAAGAAAAACGCGGGCTGCTCCGGCGGCTGGCAGGTTACGGCCTGCTCGTGCTGGCGGTGACCGGCGCGCTGCTGGCGCTGCTTCGCCTTCGGCCGAAGCAGGCGCGGGCGGCGCAGGAGACGGCTGCGCCCACCCGGCCGCCGACCGAGATGGCAGTGTCGGTGCGACCGGCCGAGCCAATGCAGGAGACGGAGTCCGTCGAGACGGAGCAGCCCGCGACGGAGACGACGCTGCCCGCGCCGCTCCCGGAGGGCTACCGCGAGGAGTATGTCCTGCCGCCGCTGTCTGACGGAACGCTCGTGCTCGTGAACCGGGATTTCGGCTTTGACCCGGACGGCGTTGAAACGGTCTCGATCAACGACCTGCGGTCGATCCACTACGGCGTGCGCAGCACGGAGCTCGGCCTGCGGCCGGAGGTCACCGAGGCGCTGAACGCGTGGCTCGACGATTTCTTTGACGAGAGCGGAATCTGGGTTCTGAATGTGGTCGCGGGGTACCGCTCGGTGGAGGAACAGCAGCAGCTCTATGACAAGGCCGTCAGCAACAACGGGCAGGCTTATGCCGACCTCTATCTGGCGCTGCCCGGTCACAGCGAGCATCACACGGGGCTTGCGCTCGATCTGGACACCTATTTTCCCGAGACGAACGAGAGCGGCGGCTTTTCCGGCACGGGGGAATATCAGTGGGCGGCCGACCACGCGTGGGAATACGGCTTTGTGCTGCGCTATCCGCAGGACAAGACCGCGCTCACGGGGATCGGCTATGAATCGTGGCACTATCGCTATGTCGGTCTGCCGCACAGCTATCTGATGGCGAGCGGCGGCCTGTGCCTCGAGGAATACACCGACCTGCTGCGGCACTATCCCTTTGACGGCGCGCATCTCACGGCCGAATGCCTCGGCGTGTCCTATGAGCTGTATTTCTGCCCGGCCGGGCGGCTGATCGTGCCGACCGACCGCGCCTATACCGTCAGCGGCAACAACGTCGACGGATATGTGGTGACAATTCAGAATTGAGCGATTTTTTGCCGCAGAATGGGCACTTGTTGCACATTCTGCGGCAATTTGGCGCTTTTTCGTCCCCATGGTTGAGGGGGTGAGAATATGAACAGCGAGGTTCTGATCGCGCTGCTGTCGCTGGCGGGAACGCTGATCGGCAGCTTTGGCGGCATTATCACCTCCTCCAAGCTGACAAATTATCGGCTGGAACAATTGGAACGAAAGGTGGATAAGCACAATGGCTTCGGAGAACGCATCCCTGTACTCGAGGAAAAGCTCAAGAGCGTCGGACACCGGATCGACGAGCTTGAGCAGCGCGTCGTCTGAGCCGACGACGCAGGAGCGCGTCGGAAGGCTGCTGACGATCAAATCGTTGGTCACGCTCACGGCGACGCTCGTGTTCAGCCTGCTGACCTTGTTCGGCACGGTCAGCGGGCAGCAGTTCCTGACCGTTTACACGGTCATCATCGGGTTCTATTTCGGCACGCAGTATGAGCGGAACGGGGGCAGAGGATGAGAATCTGCATCGACCCCGGACATACCTTCGGCAGCAATCCAAGCCCGGCCGACCCGACCTACAGCGAGGGAACGCGTATGTTTGCGCTTGCGCGCTTCCTGCGGCGGGCGCTCGAGCGCTACGGTGCGGAGGTCGTCTGCACGCGCGGCAGGGTGACGGACGATCCGTCGGACTATGAGCGCGGGCGCATGGGGCGCGGCTGCGCACTGCTGCTGAGCCTGCACAGCAACGCCGTGGCCAGCGGGCGGAACGACAACGTGGACTATGTGTCGGTGCTCTACCCCGTCAATCATCGGGGCGAGCAGCTCGCGCAGGCGCTCTCCGAGGTGGTTGCCGACGTGATGGGCACGCGGCAGCTTCCGCAATTCCTCGTGCGCCGGAACGCCGCGCGGGACGCGGAGCTTGACCCGGTGATGCGCTTTGCGGCGCAGATGGGGACGCTTGCGCTGCGCGTGGAGCACAGCTTCCACACGCAGCCGCGGATCGCGGCGTGGCTGCGCTCGGACGAGAACCTGCGGCGGCTGGCCGAGGCGGAGGCCGCGCTCATCGCGGAGTATTTCGGGCTGGAGGCGCCGGAGGAGCGCTATGAGCTGCTCAAGGACGTGCGCTGCCCGGCCTATCGCGCGACGCTGGAAAAGCTGGCGCGGCGCGGTCTGCTGGACGGCTGGTGCGGCGAGGGCGAGAGTCTGCGGCTCGACTTGGGCGAGGACAGCCTGCGGCTGCTCACGCTGCTTGACCGCGCGGGTGTTTTTGACCTTGTCCGATGAGCGAATTTTCCGGAAAAAACGGTGGGCTTCCGATCGGAAGCCCACCGTTTTGCTATCTGATCTTAGGGAACCTCTGATTCAATCGCAAGAGTGGTCAGCGAGGGATTTTGTTCCAGATTGAGGTTTGGAAATCGCAGGAATCCTTTACGTATTTCAAGATTTTCAAACTGACAAGTTGGGGCAAAAGACCCGCTGAGCGCCGCAGCCGATTGATTCAGAGGTTCCCTTATGTTTTGCGCGTGAACTGGGTGCCACCGACCACCACGAGTGCAGCGGGCAGGCGATCCCGAACGCCGTGGCCGTCGTGGACCCGAAGCGCCCCGGCTCGGAGTATCCGAACAGCGGGCTCGCGGGCGTGGGCGTGGCGTATAAGCTCCTGTGCGCGCTCGAGGGCAACAGTGACCGGGTCCTGCGCGATTACGGTGACCTGGTCGCCATCGGCACGGTGGCGGACGTCATGCCCCTCACGGGCGAGAACCGCTACCTTGTGGCGCAGGGACTGGCGCAGATCAACGCCCGCCCCCGGCCGGGCATCCGCGCACTGCTGCACGAGTGCGGCGCCGAGGGCCGCCACCGTCACGGCCACGACCATCGGCTTCACGCTCGCGCCGCGCATCAACGCGGCCGGCCGTCTGGGCAAGACGGCCGTTGCGGCGCTGCTGCTGCTGACACAGGACGACCAGGATGCCGACCGCTACGCCGCCGGGCTCTGCCAGCTCAACCGCGAGCGGCAGGCGCTCGAGCAGCAGATCTGGGAGGAGGCCTCGGCCATCGCGTGCCGCTACCCGCCGCGGATGCCGCTCGTGCTTGCGAGCGACTCGTGGCACCAGGGCGTGATCGGCATCGCCGCCTCGCGCCTGAGCGAGGAATTTCACCTGCCGACGATCATGATCTGCTGCGACGGCGAGCGCGGCAAGGGCTCGTGCCGCAGCTTCGGCGGCTTCAACCTGTACAACGCCCTGAGCGCCTGCTCGGAGTATCTCGAGGGCTTCGGCGGCCACGCGCTGGCGGCCGGGCTGACGATCCGGCGCGAGAATATCGACCGCTTCCGCCGCGCGCTCGGCGAGTATTACCGCCAGAACCCGGCCGATGACCTGCCGGAGCTCACGTGCGACCTGCGCGTGAACGATCCGCACCTGCTGACCATGCCGTGCATCGAGTCGCTCGACGCGCTCGAGCCGTGCGGCAACGGCAACCCCAAGCCTCTGCTGTGCATCACGGGCGCGCGGCTCGTCAACGCCGTGCCCATCGGCGGCGGCCGCCACCTGCGGCTGCATTTTGCCAAGGGCGGGTATAATTATGCCGGCATCTTCTTCTCCTGCACCCCGGCAGAGCTGGGCGTGCGCATCGGCCAGTGGGTGGACGTGGCCTTCACGCCGCAGATCAATGAATTCCGCGGCCGCCGCAGCGTGCAGCTGCTCGTGACGGACGTGCGCCCGAGTGACCCGCTGCCCCTGTGCCGCGCGCTGCTGAAAAATCAGTGCATCCCCGCGTGGGACACGGTGGACCTCTACCCCCTGCGCGCGGACTTCGCCGTGGCGTGGCGGTGGCTGAGCGCGCCGGTGTCCTTCCCGCTCGAGGAGCTGCCCGCGCGCGCGCCCATGCGGCCGGAGAAGTTTTGCGTGTGCCTGCGCGTCATGGCCGAGATGGGGCTCGCCGCCGTGGACTTTGACGGCGAAACGCTGCGCCTGCGCCCGCTGCCGACGAGCGGCAAGGTGGATCTCGGCGCATCGAAGCTGCTGCAGGCTCTCCGCGAGCGCCGCCAGAGCCTGCTATGAATCCCTTTCAAGAAATCCCCATTCCGTTCGGGAAAGGAGCTGTCCCTATGTCTGAAGCGACCCGCGCCGAAAACGTGGCCCCGAAGCCCTATGACCTCGAGGCCCACTATCAGGAGCTGGAACAGAAGATCACCGCCGCCGGCATCCCGGCCGATCTGGCCGCGTGCGCGCGGCCTTCGAGTGCGCCGACCGGGCCCACTCCGGCCAGAAGCGCCGCGACGGCTCACCCTACGTGTCGCACTGCATCGCCGCCGCCATCATCACGGCGGAGATGGGGCTCGACGAGGACTCGATCATCGCCGCCCTCCTGCACGACACGATCGAGGACACCTCGCTCACGCACGAGGACATTGCGCGCAGCTTCGGCACCTCGGTGGCTGACATCGTCGAGGGCGTCACGAAGCTCACGCGCGTGCAGTACACAAGCGTCGAAGAGCAGCAGATGGAGAACATGCGCAAGATGCTCATGGCCATGGCCAAGGACATCCGCGTCATCCTCATCAAAATGGCCGACCGCCTGCACAATATGCGCACGATGGCCTACCAGAGCGAGGAAAAGCAGCGCATCAAATCTCTCGAGACGATGGAGATCTACGCCCCCATCGCACACCGCCTCGGTATGCAGAAGATCAAGTGGGAGCTCGAAGATCTCTCGCTGCTGTATCTCGACCCCGCGGGCTACAAGGCCATCACGGACGCGCTCGACGAGCGTATGCCCACGCTTGAAAAATTCATGGGCGAGATGCGCACGCAGATTCGCGAGCGCCTGGAGGCCGACGGCGTGCACGCGACGATTTCGAGCCGCATCAAGCACATCTACAGCATCTACCGCAAGATGTACGCGCAGAAGCTCGACATCAACGGCATTTTGACCTCTGCGCATTCCGCGTCATCGTGGACACGATCCCCGACTGCTACAACGTGCTCGGCATCATCCACGACATGTATAAGCCGCTGCCCGGCCGCTTCAAGGACTACATCAGCACGCCGAAGCCGAATATGTACCAGAGCGTGCACACGACGGTCATCGGCTCGGAGGGCATCCCGTTCGAGGTGCAGATCCGCACGTGGGAGATGCACATGACAGCGGAGTACGGCGTTGCGGCGCACTGGAAATACAAGACCGGCAGCGGCGAGGGCACCAAGCCCGGCGACGAGGAGAAGTTCGCCTGGATTCGCCGCCTGCTCGAAACGCAGCAGGAGTCCGACGCGCAGGACTTTTTCCACAACCTGAAGGTGGACATGTTTGCCGACGAGGTGTTTGTGTTCTCGCCGAAGGGCGATGTCATCAACCTGCCCGCCGGCGCAACGCCGATTGACTTTGCCTATAGCATCCACTCCGCAATCGGCAACAGCATGGTCGGCGCGACGGTCAACGGCCGCATCGTGAACTTCGACTACGTGCTGCAAAACGGCGACATTGTGGACATCCGCACGTCGAAAAATGCGCCCGGCCCCAGCCGCGACTGGCTCAATCTCGCCAAGAGCGGCGCCGCGCGCACGAAGATCAAGCAGTGGTTCAAAAAAGAGCGCCGCGAGGAGAACATCGTCCACGGCAAGGAGCAGTTTGAGCGCGAGCTGCGCGCCAACGGCATCGCCCCGGCCGACATCATGGGCGACGAGATCCTGCCGCTCATCCTCAAGCGGCTGGCCTTCACCTCGCTCGACGATCTGTACGCCGCCATCGGCTATGGCGGCGTGACCGCCACGCGTACCGTCAACCGCATCCGCGACGAGATCCTGCGCAACCAGAAGGCCAACCAGAAAAATGCCATCGACCGCATCAACGAGGCGGCCGAGCGCCGCAACAAGCGAGCGCGCCACGCCGTGCATGGCATCCTCGTCGAGGGGCTGGACAACTGCCTCATCAAATTCTCCCGCTGCTGCACGCCGGTGCCCGGCGACAGCATCATCGGCTTCATCACGCGCGGCGCGGGCGTGTCCATCCACCGAACAGACTGCGAAAACTACCTCGCCAGCCGCGACAATCCGGAGACCGCCGGCCGCTGGATCCGCGTGAGCTGGGCCGAGCACACCACCGATTCCTACAGCACGACGCTCATGATGCTCAGCGCACAGCGCTCGGGTCTCGTCATGGACGTGGCCACGGCGCTCAACACGCTCAACGCCAAGGTGCGCACGCTCACCGCGCGCGACGTGGACAGTGGCCGCTCGACCATCACGATCACCGTCGAGGTGCACGATCTGGCCGAGCTGCGCACGATCATCAGCCGCCTGAGCGCCGTCCGCGGCGTCATCCGCATCTCGCGCAGCGGCACGTCCGACCCCGCAAAAGCCGCCGCGCACACCGCCGAGCTGCAGGCGGAACAGGAAAAGAAGGCCAAACAGGAGGGCAAAGCATGAGAGCCGTCGTCACCCGCGTCACCGAGGCATCCGTCACCATCGACGGCGCCGAATACAGCCGCATCGGCAGGGGCTTCCTCGTCCTGCTGGGCGTGCACGTGTCTGATACCGCGGCGGAGGCCGACCGCATCGTCGACCGCATCTGCGGCCTGCGCGTGTTTGAGGACGCCAATGGCAAGATGAACGTCAACCCCGCCGACGCCGGGGCCGAGCTGCTCATCGTGAGCCAGTTCACCCTCTTTGCCGACTGCCGCTCCCGCCGCCCCGGCTTCACGGCCGCCGCCCGGCCGGAGACCGCCGTGCCGCTCTACGAGCGCGTGATCGCGGGCTGTCAGGCCCGCGGCTTCACCGTGCGCACGGGCGTGTTCGGCGCGGACATGCAAGTCGCGTCCGTCAACGACGGCCCTGTTACCATCCTGCTCGATACCGATCATTATAAAGGAGGCCACCCCATGCTCATCAAATGTCTGCCCGTCGGGCACCTCATGACCAACTGCTACATCGTCACGGACGAGACCACGCTCGAGTGCGCCGTCATCGACCCCGGCGACGAGTCCAACACCATCCTCTACTACCTCGAGGACAACCACCTCACCTGCCGCGCCATCCTGCTCACGCACGGCCACTATGACCACACCGGCGCCGTCTACGCCGTGCACGAGGAGACCGGCGCGCCCGTGTACATGAACGCGCTCGACGCGGGCACAGCTGTCGCCTTCGACAGCTACACGTTCACCCCGCCCGAGGGCACGATCTTTTATAAGGAGGGCGACGAGGTCAAGGTCGGCAATCTGACCTTCCGCGTCATGGAGACGCCCGGCCACACGCCCGGCGGCGTGACGCTCATCTGCGGTGACGCGCTCTTCACCGGCGACACGCTCTTCGCCGGTTCGTGCGGCCGCACGGACTTCGCCGGCGGCAGCATGGAGGTCGAGCTGCAGTCGCTGGCAAAGATCGCGGCCCTGCCCGGCGATTACGAGGTCTACCCCGGCCACATGGACTGCTCCACGCTCGAGACCGAGCGCCGCTTCAACCCCTACCTGACCGCGCTGCAAAACCGCAGACAGTAAAACTGTAACAACACGACCGGCGGGACACGAGCCCGCCGGTTTTTTTCACGCGCGCAAAGAACCTTTGCGTGACAAATCGCCGCCGCACATGGTATGCTTTGGGCGAGGTGAACACCATGCGCGACATTGGGTCCAATATCCGCCGCGCCCGCACGCGCCGGCGTCTGACGCAGGACGATCTGGCGCAGGCCGTGCACACGACGCGGCAGACCATATCGAATTACGAGACTGGCCGCTCCGCCCGGACGTCGAGACGCTGCAGCGGCTCGCGGACACGCTCGGTGTAGAGCTCACGGAGCTGCTGGACGAGGCGCCGTCCGCCGATGCCCGCCGGGCGGCACTGCGCAGGCTGTGCATCACGGGGGCCGTCACGCTCGTGCTGACCGGGCTGTGGGCGTACCTGCACGCAGTCTGCCTCCGGCAGTACCAGCACGGAGACATGGTGCCGTTGGCGGCCATGCTCATAACCGAGCCTCTGCTGCTGTGCGCGCTGGCGTGGACACTGCTGCAAGCGCTGTGCATGGTCACGCGCCTGCGGCCGCGGCGCGGCGCGCCCTGGGTGCACCCGCTCGTCTGGGCGCTGTTCGGCCTGTGTCTGGCTACTCTGCTCGCCAGCGTTGTTCTGCCCGCGTCCGGCGTGATATTGCCGCGGCTGTATGGCGGCCGTGCCGCCACGGCGGCGCTGTTTTTCCTTCTCGGTGCGCTGCTCTGGCTGACGCAGCCGGACGCCGGGCCGTAAAACTGCACAAAGGCAACCGGCAGAAGTGCGCTTCTGCCGGTTTTTTGCCGGTTTCGGGAAAATGTGCCCGCGCGCCCTTGCAATCCAGGGGCATACGTGGTATATTGTTCTCGCTCGAAAAACATCTGTCCGCTCGTCGCGGGCAATTTTCATCAAAACAAAGTGAGGGGACATCATGAACATCGGACTTCTGGGCTTTGGCGTTGTCGGCAGGGGGCGTTTACGATATGCTCGCCGGCCGGGACGATATCCGCGCGGCGTGGGTGCTGTGCCGGCGCGATCTCGGCGAGCTGACAGCCCGAACCACCTACGAGATGCAGGACATTCTCAATGACCCGGCGGTGGACACCGTTGTGGAGGTCATGGGCGGCCTGCACCCGGCGTATGAATACGTGGCGGCCGCGCTGCGCGCCGGGAAGAACGTGGTGTCCTCGAACAAATACCTCATGTGCCGGTACTATGACGAGCTCACAGCGCTCGCCAAGGAGCACGGCGCAGCACTGCGGTGCACAGCGGCGGTCGGCGGCGGCATCCCGTGGCTGACCAATCTCGAAAAGGCCGCGCGCGCCAACCACATCTCCCGCGTCTGGGGCATCCTCAATGGCACGACCAACTACATCATGGACGCGATGCACGGCAGCGACGTAGACTTTGCCGACGTACTCGCGCAGGCGCAGGCGCTCGGCTACGCCGAGGCCGACCCCTCGGCCGATATCGACGGGCTGGACATTCAGCGCAAGCTGATTCTGTCCGCCAACGTGGCCTTCGGCGTGTCGCTGCGCGAGGCGGACGTGCCGGTGTTCGGCATCCGCAACGTGCGCAAGGCGGACATTGCCCGCTTTCAGGCGCACGGCTGCACGTGCAAGCTGATCGCGACGGCGGAGCAGCGGCAGCATCCGCGCCTACGTAGAGCCGACGCTGCTGGGCCGCGACGCGCTCGAGGCGGCCGTGCCCGCGAACTTCAACCTCATCAGCATGGACGGAGACCGCATGGGCGTGCAGAGCTTCTTCGGTCAGGGCGCGGGCCGCTACCCGACGGCCTACAATGTCGTGCAGGATCTCGTGGACATCCGAGCCGCGGCGTACACGCGTTTTACACCGATTCGTTCGTCCCGGCCGTGCCGGACAATTCCGGCGTGCAGCACCGCTACTACGTGCGCACGCAGGCCGCGCTGCCGGAGCTGGACACCCTCGCCGAGGGCGACTGGGACGGTGCCGTCATCACGCAGCCCGTGCCCGTGAGCCGGATGCATGCGCTCATGGCGCAGGCGCTGGAGCACGACAGTGAGAGCTTCTTTGCCGCGCTGCAATAAGGAGGGTCCCATGCTGAAGGTTGCAAAATTCGGCGGCTCGTCGATGGCGGACGCCAAGCAGTTTGAAAAAGGTGCGCGACATCGTGCGCGCCGACCCCCGCGCGGAAGGTGATCGTCGTGTCCGCTGCCGGCAAGCGCGGCGCGGACGACCACAAGCTCACAGACCTCCTGTACCTGTGCTACGCGCACCTGCAGTACGGCGTGAGCTGCGACGCCATCTTCCAGATGATCGCCGATCGCTACATCGCCATCCGCGACGAGTGCGGCCTGCACGTCGACATTGAGGCCGAGCTCGCCGTGCTGCGCCAGCAGATGCGCGCCGGCATCTCGGAGGAGGAGCTCGTATCGCGCGGCGAATATTTCTCCGCCCTGCTCATGGCGGACTACCTCGGCTACTCGTTTCTGGACGCGGAGCTGTGGGTACGCTTCCAATTCGACGGCTCGATCGACAAGGAGGCGTCCTATGCCACGCTGCAGCGCCTGGCCGACGGCCGCAGCGTTGTCATCCCCGGCTTTTACGGCGTGACGCCCGACCGCAAGATCCGCACCTTCTCCCGCGGCGGCAGCGACATCACCGGTGCGCTCGCGGCCGCGGCGCTCAACGCCGACGTGTACGAAAACTGGACGGACGTGTCCGGCATCCTTATGGCCGACCCGCGCATCGTGCCCGACCCGCTGCCGATCGAGCGCATCACGTATAACGAGCTGCGCGAGCTGAGCTTCGTCGGTGCGCAGGTGCTGCACGAGGGCACGGTCTTCCCCGTGCGCGAGAAGAACATCCCGCTCAACATCCGCAACACCAACGCCCCCGACCACCCCGGCACGCTCATCATGGAGTCGTTCGACGATGTGGACGACGGCCGGCTCATCACCGGCATCGCGGGCAAGAAAAACTACTCCATCATCACGATCGCCAAGACCGGTATGTCCTCGAGCGTGGGCATGTTCCGGCAGGTGTTCGAAGTGTTTGAGCGCCACGGCGTGAGCATTGAGTACGCCCCCAGCGGCATCGACTGCCTGTCGCTCGTCGTCCCGAGCGAAAAGGTCGCCCCCTGTCTGTACTCCATCCTCGGCGAGCTGGAAAAGCAGCTGCGCCCGGACAATCTGCACGTGACGGAGAACATCTCCATCGTCGCGGCCGTCGGCCGGAAGATGGTGTTCCGCCCCGGCACGTCGGGCCGCATCTTCGCCGCCCTCGGCGAGCACGGCATCAACATCCGCATGATCTCGCAGGGGCCGGATGAGCTCAACATCATCGTCGGCGTGGACACGAAGGATTTCGCACCCGCCATCCAGGTCCTGTACAACAGCTTTGTGAAATAAGAAAGGAAGTTTTCGGATATGAAGCAGTATCGCGTAGCCATTCTCGGCGCCAGCGGCGCCGTCGGACAGGAAATGATGAAGATCCTCGCCGAGCGCAAGTTCCCCGTCGGAGAGCTGCATCTGCTCGCGAGCGCCCGCTCGGCCGGCAAGTCGTGTCGTGGCAGGGGCAGGACATCGTCCTCGAGGAGGCGACGGACGCCGCCTTCGCCGGCATGGACATCGTCCTCGGCGCGGCGGAAAACGACATTGCCGAGCGCTTCGCCCCCGCGATCGTGCGCTCCGGCGCCGTGTTCGTGGATAACTCCTCGGCCTTCCGCCTGGACCCGAACGTGCCGCTCGTTGTGCCGGAGATCAACGCCGGAGACGTCAAGCTGCACCACGGCATCATCTCGAATCCCAACTGCTCGACCATCATCACGCTGACCGCCATCAACGCGCTGCGCAAGCTCTCACCCATCCGCGACATGGTCGTGTCCACCTATCAGGCCGTGTCCGGCGCGGGCGCCGGCGGCCCGTCGAGCTGCAAAATGAGGTCGACGCCCTGCGCGCCGGCAAGAGCTACGCGCCGAAGGTGTTCGCGCACCAGATCGCCTACAATGTCATCCCGCAGATCGGCGGCGAGCAGTGCGACGGCTACACCTCCGAGGAGATGAAGCTCCAGAACGAGGGCCGCAAGATCCTGCATCTGCCGGACATGAACGTCTCGTGCACCTGCGTGCGCGTGCCCGTCGTGCGCAGCCACTCCATCTCCGCCGCCGTGCACTTCGTGCACCATATCTCCGTCGACGAGGCGCGCGCGGCCATCGCCGCCGCCCCCGGCTGCCGCCTCGTGGACGATCTCGACGCGCTGCAGTATCCCATGCCGCTCGACACGTCGGATCAGGACCTCGTGTTCGTCGGCCGCATCCGCCCCGACCTGACCGACCCCAACGGCCTGTGCCTCTGGTGCTGCGGCGACCAGGTGCGCAAGGGCGCGGCCACCAACTGCGTGCAGATCGCAGAGCTGCTGATCCAGAACGCCTGAAAAGCGAAAACGACCCCGGCGGCTTCTTCTTGAAGCCGCCGGGGTTCCGTTTTGCGATACATGGCAGCAGGATCCGCCCCCTTGCGCAAGCGGCGCGGGTGTGGTATCCGCCGCATCCGGCACACGGTCATGGCCGGCGAGTCGGACGACTGAAACAGGAAAACGCCGCGGAGGCTTCCGCGGCGTTTTTTGTTATCCCTTGAGCTGCTGCTCGTATTCCTCCTGCGGCCGCAGGCGGCCGACAGCCGAGAACGACACGCGGTCAAAGTCCAGCGTCTCGCGCGCGAGGCCGAGGATGTCCTCACACGTGACGGCGTCGTAGCGCGCGAGCACCTCGTCCGCCGGGAGCACCCGGCCGAGGTACAGCTCAGAATAGCCGAGCTTGTTCATGCGCGAGGCGGTGGATTCCTCCGCCATGAGCACGCTCGCGTGCACCTGTTCGCGCGCGCGGTCGAGCTCCGATTGCGTAACGCCGTCGGTGCGGAAGCGCTCAAGCTCGTCGCGGATGAGCGCGAGGGCGCGCTGCTCCGTCTCGCGGCCGACGGCGGCAGAGATGCCGAACATGCCGCAGTCGAGAAAGCTCGCCGTGTAGGTGTAGATGGCGTAGCACAGGCCGTTTTTCTCGCGCACGGTCTGAAACAGGCGCGAGGACATGTTCCCGCCGAGAATGGACGAGAGCAGCGCCATGGTAAAGCGCGCCTCCGACCCCGTCGGCAGGCCGGGGAAGCCGATGCTGATCTGGTTTTGCTCGATAGCCTTGCGCTTGAGCGTGAAGGCCGGGGTGTAACTGCCGGAGCGCATGGTCAGGTCCGGCCGGCCGGGCAGGAACGAAGAAGTGCGCGGCAAGGCGCGCGATGTTTCGTCCGTGAAGCTGCCGGACACGGCGATGACAATGCGCGGCGCGATATAGTGCGCGATCTGGAACGAGCGCAGGCGCGCCCCCGTCAGCCGGTCGATCGAGGCCGGGCGCCCGAGCACCGGCCGCCCCAGCGCACCGGGGAAGGCGGCGCCGATGAGCCGCTCCGTGACCAGATCCTCCGGCGTGTCGGCGTACATGTCCATCTCCTCGCGGATGACGCCGCGCTCGTTGGCCACGTCCGCCTCGGCAAAGTTCGATGTGAAGAGCATCTCGGCGAGCAGGTCGCCCGCGCGGTCGAGGTGCTCGTCGAGCACGCGCGCATAGTAGCAGGTGCCCTCGCGCGTGGTATAGGCATTCACCTGGCCGCCGATGGCGTCCATGCGCTCTGCCAGCTCGGAGGCGGAGTGCTGTGCCGTCCCCTTGAAGAGCATGTGCTCGATGAAGTGCGCGCTGCCGGCCTCGCACGGCGACTCATACCGTGACCCAACGCCGACCCACACGCCGATGGCCGCCGAGCGCACGTGCGGCATGTGCTCATAGACGATGCGCACGCCGTTCGGCAGCGTCTGTTTTTCGTACATGATGTGCTGTCCCCCCGTGGAAAAAGGGGCGGGGTGTCTGCGCACCCCGCCCTCACAGTTGTGCTGAGATTACATCAGGCCCTTTTCACGCATCGCGTCCTTGCGGGACAGGTCGATGCGGCCGCGATCGTCGACATTCATGACCTTGACCCAGGTCATGTCGCCGATCTTGAGCACATCCTCGACCTTTTCGGTGCGCTTGAACTCGAGATCCTTGATCTTGACGAGGCCGTCCTTGCCCGGAGCCAGCTCGACCCATGCGCCGAAGTCGCTGCGGATGTTGGAGACCTTGCCGTAGTACAGCTCGCCGACTTCCGGCTCGAAGACGATGTTCTCGATGGTCTTGCGCGCGGCGCGGCAGGCCTCGATGTCCTCGGACGCGATGAAGATGGAGCCGTCGTCCTCGATGTCGATCTTGCAGCCGGTGTCGGCGCAGATCTTCTGGATGACCTTGCCGCCCGAGCCGATGACCTCGCGGATCTTGTCGGGGTTGATCTTCATCTGGATCATCTTCGGGGCGGAATCGGCCAGCTCCTTGCGCGGCTCAGCGATCGCCTTGAGCATGATCTCATCGAGGATCTGGAAGCGGGCCTCGCGCGTCATGCGGAACGCTTCCTTGACGATCTCGTGCTTGAGGCCGTCGTTCTTGAGGTCCATCTGGATGGCGGTGATGCCCTGCTTCGTGCCGGCGACCTTGAAGTCCATCTCGCCGTGGAAGTCCTCAACGCCCTGAATGTCGATGAAGGTGGTGAAGTCGTCGCCGTCCTGGATCAGACCGCAGGAGATGCCGGCGACCGGCGCCTTGATGGGCACGCCGGCGTCCATGAGCGCGAGCGTGGAGCCGCAGATGGAGCCCTGCGACGTGGAACCGTTGGACGAGAGCACCTCGGACACCACACGGATGGCATACGGGAACTCCTCGACCGGCGGGATGACGCACTGCAGCGCCTTCTCAACGAGCGCGCCGTGGCCATACTCGCGGCGGTTGGTGCTGCGGGCGGCGCGGGCGTCGCCGGTGGAATACGGCGGCATGTTGTAGTGGTGCATGAAGCGCTTTTCTTCCTCTTCCCAGATGGTGTCGAGCTTCTGGGACATGGACAGCGTGGCGAGCGTGGCGATGGACAGCACCTGCGTCTGGCCGCGGGTGAACAGGCCCGAGCCGTGCACGCGCGGGATCACGCCGACCTCGGCGTCGAGCGGGCGGATCTCGTTCATCTTGCGGCCGTCGACACGATGACCGGCAAGCAGCCACTTCTTGACGATCTTCTTCTGCATCTTGTAGAGGATCTCGTCCATGTACTGCATCATGTCCGGGTGCTCGGCTTCATATTTTTCCTGCACGGCGGCGATCCATTCATTCACGCGCGCCTCGCGCACGTTCTTGTCGTCGGTGTCCATGCAGTACTCCATGCCTTCCATCTCGTTGGCGCACAGGAGCTCGAACAGATCCTCGTCAAAGGAGGCGTGCTCATACTCAAACTTCGGCTTGCCGATCTCGCTGACCATCTTGTCGATGAGATCGAGCACGGGCTGCAGGTGCTCGTGCGCCTGCACGATGCCCTCGTACATCACATCATCCGGCACCTGGTCGGCCTCGGACTCGATCATGACGATCTTCTTGTGCGTGGCCGCGATGGTGGTGGTCATGCGGTTGGTCTTGCGCTGCTCCTGCGTGGGATTGAAGAGGTACTTCTCGCCGTCCCAGCCGAGGACGATGCCGGCGATGGGGCCGTTGAACGGCACGTCGGAGATGCTCACGGCGGCGCTCGCGCCGATCATGGCGGTGATCTCCGGGCTGCAGTCGCGGTCGACGGACAGCACTTCACAGGCGATGATGACGTCGTTGCGCAGGTCGCTCGGGAAGAGCGGGCGCATCGGGCGGTCGATCAGGCGGCTGGCGAGCACGGCGGGCAGGCTGGGCTTGCCCTCGCGGCGCATGAAGCTGCCGGGGATGCGGCCGACGGCGTAGAGCTTTTCGTTAAAATCAACGGACAGCGGGAAGTAATCCACGCCGTCTTTCGGGCGGGCGGAGGCCGTGCAGGTGACGAGCACGGTCGTCTCGCCGTAGCTGACGAGGACGGCGGAGTTGCACAGCTCTGCGAGTTTGCCGGTCTCCATGACGAGGGGACGGCCTTCATACTCGATCTCGTAGCGCTTGTAGTTGGGGAACTGCTTGTGCGTGGTGATGATCATGGGTTCTGGTGCTCCTTTCTTTTGTTGGCGGAAACGCCAGAGCCAGCACTTGCATCCACGTCCCATGCGCGATGGGGCGCAGATTCAAATACTGGGCAGCGGCGCTCCCGAAAATGGGCTGCCGGGGCGGAAACGAAAAAAGCAGGGGGACAATATGAAATTATCCCCCTGCGTTCAAACGTTCATACCCTTCGGAAAAGCCGAACTTACTTGCGGATGTTCAGCTTTGCAATGATCGCACGATAGCGC
>VOFG01002805.1_pt1 | contig 42110 bp, 74 predicted proteins | sample 5384171 | NCBI WGS metagenome assembly VOFG01 (sample SAMN12384726, study PRJNA508395) | human gut metagenome | isolation source: healthy gut F | host: Homo sapiens
ATGGTTCATGCTGGGTGCCATGACCTTGGCTAGTGCTAAAAGCTATGGTGGCCGGGGACTGGATCAAGCAGGTCATCTCTGTTTCTTCAGGCAGACAGCGCCAGGCATCACGCCCAGTTCCACCAGGGAGATGATCAGGCTATGACGTCTGTCGGAAAGATGAGATGCAGACGTTGAGTAAAGGCGCTGATGAAGCTGAATCAGTGGTTTAGGAGCGGATAAAAAGTCTGCGGTCTTGAAAGACAAAAACGGTTGCGAAACCGGTAAAACTGCTGCGAGGAGAATACAAGGAGGTACATTGCTGTTATAGGTAATGGCAGCTGGTCTTATGATGGCTGTTCTGGGCGCATGTGCGCTGTGGCAAAAAATACAGAGAAACCCTTGAACATGGAACTGCCCCATGATGCGGCGCAACAGAGACTGTAGATGGCGTGGCTGAAGCTTCCTGTTGGATTTGAATCAGGCTGGTAACGGTTGCGTATATTCTGTAAAAATCTGGTGGCTTGGCAAGGCAGAATGTAGGCAGTTACGGACTTCTTGATAAGATGGCAGAGATGGGCGTCGACTAGAGGAATCTTTGCGTGGATAAATTTGAGCAGAAGGACGGCACTGACCTCTCCTCCTTAAAGGAGTCCTCTGACAAGCTGGTTGTCCTTAGCGGTGTAAATAAATTCCAGAACTACCGGGCAAAGACTGGAGTTGGGCAGGATCGGCGACAATTCCGATGAGCTTGAAGTAATTAAACATGAAAATGAAAGGATCTGTTGTGGATGGGAGACTCCACTCTTTTCTCTGATGTATTTAAGTCATCAATATGTTTGATGACCGGAGGCATGATTAGAGCTGGTTGATCTGATTTTGTTTTCAAGCACCTCCTCAAGCTACTGATTAGAATTTAGATAAACCAGTGTATTTAAATCATCCGGATTATCAATGATTGCTTACTGGGTATATCTCGCGCGGATTCGGATCCGTAAATCCGTAAAAGATTTTCCCTGAATAACTGGTGATTAGCGGGATCGGCCATGTAACGGATTCTGAATGTCGAGAAGCGTACAGCCCGTAGCTGCTGGCTTCGCTGCAGCACTCAGCGGTTTGACCGCTTCCGGCGATCCATGTCGAAGGTAGGCGTACAGTTCTTCGGTCCCAGCGCCATAGACAAAACCATGCCAGACCGGACTCCAGTCATTCAGAAATAAGCCGACTGGTAGAGATGCCCGGATAGCCCTCGTGCTTAAATAGCGGTGTAGAGGTTCTATGAACAGCGCTTTTCGTTGATGTAAATGGTGTTGGAACCGTCAGGTCGATCGGCGGTACGAGGAAAAAGGCCGGGGACAGGGGAAGATTCCAGCTCCGGGACGTATTTGACGTGTAGGAGGTATCTGTAAGCGCCGGAAATCATCCTGAATCTGCACTGGCAATTCAGGTCGTCGGATCGAGTACGATGCTTAGAGTCGGTCATCTGACGGACCAGTTTTGGATGTTTTTCACTTTAAGCGGACATGGATTTCGGATAAATCTGCCTGCATCTGCTTCTCAATCCGCGTTTTGAGCGCATCGACCGAAGAATCTGTGCCGGTCAGCGCCGCGCAGATAGGCATATACTCCCTGCCGTGTTCGTAGGTGCTAAGTCCTCCATCTCCGGATGGGGCCCTTGAGCGATTCAATTAACTTTAGAGGTTTATTTTGGGATTAAGTGTTAGCTGACAATTGAATGCTTTTGCTTTATTGGGACGCCTTTCTGCATCAACAAGCCTCAATGGGAAGGTAAATGTTTCCGTCAAACTGTTTCCGGGCCGGATGAGGTAGCTTTAGGATTTTAAATCGGTCTGATGGTAATCAGGACAAATTTAGATAGCGTCTGCATAACCTATTGCTTTTTGCGACTTCGCCATAATGAATCTGACAGTGCCAGGTAATAGTCGATATCGGCGGTTGCCAAAATGTGTATTCGGCTAATGGGGTCGAGGTTTCTTGCGTGCCGAATCGGCACAGTTATGAGTTCAGTCCTCGAGCCTTCGTCACCAAATTGGTGAAAACTGGTCGGAGGTCAGAGGTATCGAAGGAGAAGTTCATAAGAACTGTGCATATAGGGATCAGCACTGCGACTGTTCAGGAATATTGCAATTTCATCTCGGTTCCGGTGATACCGTAATTTTCAGGTTTAGTTGAGAAAAATGAAGGGAGGGGGCAGTACTGCAAACTGTTATTAGAAACATCAAAAGTAGCGCCTGTTGCTGGCATCGGACGTACATTGGAAGGAGAACCAGTCTGCCCGAGGCAACTTAAGAGGGGTTCTAGACTAGGAAGAACCAGCACATCAGGAGAGGCATGAGGCGCTGGCTGCAGCAGATCTGAGCGCTGTGCTGGCAGGCAGGAAGGAAAAACGTTTTCTGCCTGTCTATTTCTTAATCTCTCTTATAAATTATACCATACTTTTGACAAGGTCTAACAGATGTTTAATCTATATTTATACATATGAAGAAAAGGCAGAGAAAGAAGGTGGCTTGCTTGTCCTGAATCTGGAAGACCATGGGCGGTTTGGAGGCTTTGCTGAAAGACACAATTTAAAGGCACAATTTTAATGAACATGATAAATGTCCAGAACTGTGAAACCTTACCTCTCGCTATTCACCTATACATCAGACAAACCGCCTCCAAATACAACGGATCGTGTGGCGGACATTGCGCTGGGGAAAGCGCAGGGGCTACGTTATTGCGTTCCAGGCGCCGATGAGCATGGTCAGAAGTCGAGTTAAAAAGGCAGATGGGGCTGGCATCGCCTGACTTAGTTTACTCAATGCGCCAGCGGCGGGTGAAAATCAGGCAATCGGATCAAAATTGTTCCATCTGACCGAATTCATCGCACCACACCGACGAGGATCATGAAGATTTTCAAGAAGCTCTACTACGAATCAGGCGTCTTACCAGAGCTTACCACGAGGGACTTACTGTACCCCGTGCGAGTCTTCTGGACGGGCGTAGACAGCCACCCGGACTGCGGACGCCCGGTACAGCTTCGGCCGAAGGAAGAAGCATATTTCTTCCGTATGAGCAAATATGCGCAGAAGACTCATCGATTATATCAATGAGCACCCGGAGTTCATCAGCGGTTTCCCGTAAAAATGAGATGATGGGCAACTTCCTGCTTCCGGGCCTGCAGGATCTGTGTGTTTCCGTACTTCCTTTAAATAGAGGTTTAAGAGGTTGATTTCGACTGAAGCACGTTGTATATGTGCTGGCTGGATGCGCGATAACTATCTCGCAGGTCTTGGAAATCTGACTGCGACGGCGAGAGCACGGCGAGCTGTTCGAAATCACTGGCCGGCAGACCTGCATCTGATTGGTAGGATATTATCATTTTCCTTCGGCGATCTTTTGATGGCACTCGACCTACCGCTTCCAAAGCAGGTATTTGAATATCCGTGGCTGTTACAGGGCGACGGCAAGGTGGTAAATCAGGAAATGTGATTTACGCTGATACGCTGGTTGCGTTCTTTGGCGTGGATGCGGTCTGCCGTTCTGCATGGGGATGCCGTTTGAGAACGGCAGCGTTATTACGGAGCTGATGGTAGAGACTGAACTGGATCATGGAAATATCCTCAACAGCCTGTAAAGAAGGAGAACGGTATCGACTGACAGACAGTACTTTGGCGGCGTGGTAGCCAACCGAGGGCGTGTGGGCCGACTGGACGGATCTGAAGAACTGGGCCTGGAAGCAGTCGCCGGAGTCGATGAGAAGATGGATAAGCTGCGCGTTGCCAATCTGGGATGCAATATTTTTCCGCCGCAGCAACAAATACGCTGGCGAGACAGCCCCGTGGATTCAGCGGGAAGAGGACAAAGCAGGATCGTCTTGCGACTGTTCTCTACAACTGGTTGGGTCTATCGATCAGTGCGTCCTGCTTGAATCCCTTCATACTGGGACGGAGAAAATCTAAGATTATACATAAAACGTGAACTGCACAGTGGATGGCCAAATTGTCAGAAATAAGGTGACTGAGGGAGCCAGGTTCCCTCTTTACCGCCTGAAACTCGACGATACATTGAAAATTCAGAATTTATCCGGAAGAGCAGAAGAAATGATTGCCAAGGCAGACAGAAAGAAAAGGACCGCCAAAGGCATAATCGGCCAGCGAGAGATTATACGATGATTTGCAAAGCGGTTTAAGTTAACAGTCTCTCACGAGAGCTGTTCCAAAAGTCAGAAGCTTCTCTGCTCTGGTTCGGATGGAAGCAAAGTGCACTGAATCATCAAGCATCAGCATTCCTACTCCCCGGAGGAGATGGTCGGCAAAGAGAGTCATGGTTGTGACCAACAAAACCGGCGAAAGTGGCAGGTCTGCTCTCCGGGCATGATTTTGTGCTGAGGATGCAGGCGGAAGCTGTCCCTCGATGACAACGGAGAAAGAGATGCCGCGCGGGTGCGGAGATCTGCTAAGAAAAAGGAATATAACTTATATGATATTTGATACACACGCTCATTACGATGATGAGGCGTTTGACGGGGACCAGGAAGAACTGCTTTCCGGTCTGGCAGCAGGCAGGATCGGCACGGTCGTTAATGTCGGCGCGGATATGGAAAGCACGAAGACGACGGTGCCCTGACGGAAAAATATCCGTTTATCTATGCAGCGGGTGTCCATCCGGAGCCTTTGGCGGAACTTGACGAGGAAAAAATTTGCCGAACTCGTGTGTTGGCACAGTCCGGGGAAGATCGAGGCGATCGGCGAATCGGTCTCGACTATTACTGGGAAGAGCCGGATCAGTGAGACAGAAGAAATGGTTCCACCGCCAGTTAAATCTGGCGCGGGAATTAAAACTTCGTCATCATCCAGCCGCGACGCGGCGAAGATACGCCTCGATATCATGAAGGAAGAGCACTCCGGGGAGATAGGCGATTCATTGCTTCTCTTATGGAAAGAGATGGCGGCAGAGTATTTAAAGATGGGCTTTTACTTAGGCATCGGCGGCGTACTGACTTCAAGAAAAAAGCTTCTGGAAGTAGCCGAGATGGCGCCTCGACCGTCTGGTGCTCCCGAAACCGACTGCCCTACCTCGCTCGGTCCCAACCGCGGCAAACGCCAACTCCTCGAAACCTGCCATATGGCGGAAAAAGCTGGCAGAAATCAAAGAAATGTACCGGAAGAGATCGTCCGTGCGACTGAAGAGAATGAGGCTGTACCGGTTACCGTAAAAAGTGTCCCGGACGGGAAAGGATTTTCGGAATGGATCTTGGAAACCCGAAGAACACAATCGAAGTAATACAGAAATACAATTTTGCCTTCCAGAAAAAATTCGGTCAGAATTTTCTGATTGATACGCACGTGCTGGACAAGATTATCTCAGCGGCGGGCACTGACCATGAGGACACCGTCCTGAAGTCGGTCCTGGCATCGGTGCGATGACACAGCGCCTTTCACAGGCGGCAGGACAGGTCATCGCCGTGGAGATCGACACAACTGATTCCGGATCTTAAAAGATACGCTCAGGACTGCGAAAATGTAACTGTTATCAATGAAGATATTTTAAAGATTGACATAAAAAAAATGGCGGAAGAAAAAAGGCGGCGGATCCGGTTAAGGTCGTGAGCGAACCTATGCCGTACTATCACGACCCAAAATCTGTCCGGGCTGTTTGAGAACGGCATACGTGTTAATATTTAGTTATGGTGCAGAAAGAGGTCGCAGACCGGATGCAGGTTGGTCCGGGCTCGAAAGGATTACGGCGCGCTGTCGCTGGCGGTTCAGTATGCCGAGCCATACATCTGGCAAATGTGCCGCCGAACTGTTTCATTCCGCGTCCGGAATGTGGCCAAGCGGTCATCACGTCTTTGACCCGGGCCATGCGCGAACCTAAATTGGAGGTAAAGGATAAAGATTTAATGTTCCGTCTCATCCGCGCGTCCCTTCAACCAGCGCCGGAAAAGCCCTGCAGAACGGGCTTTCCACGCGGCGATTCTCCTGCGGGAAGAGATCGCAGTCGCAATCGGTCGCTGGGACTTTCCCCGTCCGTGCGCGGCGGAGACGCTGACGCTGGCGCAGTTTGCAGCGCTTTCGGATGTGCTTGGAAAATAAAATTGATAAGAGAAATATAAAAAAGTCCCATCCTTATGCAGATTCAAATCTGAAAGGATGGGACTTTTTAAAATTATTCCGACAATAAATCCGGTCATTATCAGCGCACGTACGCCGGTCTTGGAAGCGGGCAATCCTCGAATCAGTCATGGTCTAGCATCGAAGCACGATATTCCGTTTGCCATCATGAGCGTGCGGTTTCCGAGCTCCAGAGCCTGGTTCATATTGTGGGTGATCATCAGGCAGGTGATTTTCTCCTCAGCAACGATATTTTTCGTCAGCTCCAGTACTTTTTCAGCTGTTCCCGGATCGGGGCGGCAGTGTGCTCATCGAGCAGCAGAGAAGCTTCGGCGTGATGAGGGTTGCCTGAGCAGGGTGAGCGCCTGGCGCTGACCGCGGAGAAGAAGTCCGACCGGCTGGGTCATCGGTCTTCGCCCCTATTTAAGAGGAGGCGTTCGCGGAACGCATCGCCTTATCTTTCTTGATGCAGGAAAATGAACTTCGCTTTGCAGTCCACCTGAATGAAGCGAGGCAAGATTTTCTTCGATCGTCATGCCCGGCGCCGTTTCCCTTTAACGGGTCCTGGAAGAGGCCGACCATCAGGCTGCGCTTGTGCTCCGGCATATGCGTGATGTCCTCGCCGTCCAGCTCGATAAAGCCGTCATCGACGTGAAGCTGCCGGCATCGCATTGAACAGGGTCGTTTCCGGCGCCGTTGGAACCGATGATTGTCACAAAAAATCGCCGTGGTTCAGATGGACAGCTCGGAGAGTTTTGTTTGGCGTTGACAGTTCCCGGATTAAAGGTTTTTGATATCGACTGAATATTTAACATGCTCCCGTGTCCTCCCTTCCGGCGTGCAGCTGCATTTTTACGTGTCTGAATGCCGCCCATTTCCGGATCGTCGGAAATGCGATTGCCAGCGCCTTACGATCACAGCGGTGACCAGTTTCAGCCCCTGTACAGGCATATTTTTGTATAGGACGATAGCGTAGATAAAACGGTAAATAATCGAACCGATGACGGTGGCGATGACACCTCTTGCCACCGTGGCGTCCGAGGACGGTTTCACCGATGATCAGGCAGGCAAGACCGATCACGACGATACCCGTGCCGCCGTTGATATCGGCGGTATTCTGGTACTGACCGACCATTGCGCGGAGAGTGCGGTTAGCGCTTGGCGATGCATAAGCCGACCGTAATGGTAAATGTCGGGTTGATCGAGGAGCGCGCACCATGTCAATGTTGTTGCCGGTTGCCCGCATGGAGAGTCCCAGACGGGTACCGAGGAACTAAACGAGCAGTGCGCCCGCAAGCACGGTCACGCAGATTGCCAGAAGTGCTTCATACCAGTCACCCCCGATACCGGTTTTCTGAAGCAGGGGAAAAGATGGTCTCTGTCTTTAAAAAGACTCACGTTGGCTCCAGCCCATTACCATCAGATTGATGGTGTAGAGTCCCCATATTGGTGATGATACCGGCGAGAATGGACGGCACGCCGAGACGGGTCTGCTGAAATGCGGTGACAAATCCGGCGCAGATGCCTGCAAGCATGGCAGCCGGAATCGCGAAAATGGATGCCCTGCCGCAGCCATTGTGACGGATACCGCTGTGCCGAGGACGAAACAGCCGTCCGTCGTCATATCCGCGATGTCCAGTATGCGGAAACTCAAGAACAGCGCCATCGGCACCAGCGCATACAGAAATCCCAGTTCCAGAGCGGTTTGTAAAATATGAAGCATGGGAAATTACCTCCGTAGAATGATCGGTACTCCCAGAACGTTCATAAGGCAGATGCGCCAGCCGCGTGGTAAGCGGGGGGGATGCGGCTGGCGTCTGGTCTGTCTTGCGGCTCTGAGAGTACATGAAAGTTAGTCAAACATTATAATATGTAAAAATTGGTGGATCGGTTATAGAAACAAATGTCAGGCAAATGAAAAATCAAAGTGCCGCCGGATGAGGATGTTAGTCCTCGGTGGTTGTAACCTCTACAACATCGCCAAAGTCCTTGAATACAGCTGTGTCGATATTCAGGGCTTCTGCAGTCTCGGTATTTGAGTTACGATGCCGCCTTCTGCGGTGTAGTAGTCTTCCATGCCGTCCATGCCTTCGGTGATTGCCTGATAAGCAAGGTCAGCGGTCTGTGCACCAAGGTCCGTGTAGTTGACGCCGCAGGTAGCAAATGCGCCGTTGCGGACGAAGGAATCAGCGCCGGTATAGTGCGGGATCGCCTGCAGCAGCCAGATCTTGAAGATAGCCAGCTCAGCTGCCATGATGACATTGTCGGTAGGAGTGAAGACAGCGTCTACTTTGTCAGCAACCAGGGAGGAAGCAGCGGTAATTACTTCGTCGTTGGTATTTGCAGTCTGCTCGGTGTAGGAGATGCCTTTTTTCATCTAAGTATGCCTTTGCATCCGCGATCGGTTTGGTTGAGTTTGCCTCCGGATAAGGAGTATAAAAAGCCCCACATTTTTAACATCTGGGTTTGCGGCAAAACATCATATCCATGATTTTCTCGGTGTTCAGCGCATCGCTGGTACCGGTTACATAGTCGATGCCGGTCAGCTCAGCGGCTTCCGGATCGGAAACAGCGGCGTAGACAACCGGTGTCTGGGTCTGCTGTGCGGATACGGTCGCTACCTGTGCAGCCAGGGTTGCAATCGGGATGATGGCGTCAACACCGTCAGCAACCGCCTGATCACCAATCTGCTTTAAGGTTGTCTGGTCATTCTGGCCGGAGTACAGTTCGTAGTAAATGGCTACATTGTTATCCTCGGCGATTTTATCTAACTCTGCCTCGACTGCATTTGCAATCTCATCGAGGGAAGCGTGGTCGAGCTGTTTGACAATTGCTACATTATAAATTTTTGTCCGCGGAAGCTTCCTGAGAGCTTTCGGCGGTGGTGTCTGCTTCGGAAGCGTTGCTGGATGTGCTGGAAGAGCATCCTGCGGTTGTCAGTGTCGAGGGCTGCGGTGCATCCAAGTGCAAATAATTTTTTCAGATTCTTTTTCATAGTCATTTTCTCCATTCTTTATTCTTATTTTGATATTTGTTTTTGGATGGCAGATGTATCAGTCTGCCTTGCCGGTTTCAAGAGTAAAGAATGTGTCTGGAAAGAAGATTCTCTTTTGGTTTGGCGTCGCGCGCCGTGGTGAAAAAGATTTTACTGAGAATGTTTCCAGAAACTAAAAACGCCTCTGTCCCCATACATGGGACAAAAAGCGTAAACTTCTGCGATACCACCCAAATTGACATTTGTGAAAATGTCCACTCGCTTACACGTACCATCATACGTGCCCCGATGGATAACGGGTGGGGTCCCGTCAGCCCCTACTGAAACAATCGTTCAAGGCTGCCCTCGGAAGTCCATTCACTGACGGTAAGGCGTTCCGTTTCCACCATCCGGAACTCTCTGTGGCGATACATAGGTCAGATACTCCTCTTCCTCATCGGTTTCTCTGTGTTTTTCGTTACATGCATTATAAACACAACCCAAAAGGATTTGTCAACCATCAAAATCAAAAAGATGCAGGAAAATGACAAAAGAGTCGGTTTTTCCATTGTTTACGGAAAATTTGAGATGAAGATGTGGACGCTGGCTGTGCGGCAGGAACAGCAAGTTGAAAAAGTTTTGAAAAAATTTGAAAAGTAGAAAAAAATAGTTGACATTTAAAAGACTCTCTGAGTATAATAACTCATGTCGCTGAACAAGAGCGAACATGAGAATCACAGGGATTCCTCAGGATGCCCAGATAGCTCAGTTGGTAGAGCAGAGGACTGAAAATCCTCGTGTCACTGGTTCGATTCCGGTTCTGGGCATTACAATTTCATAATTTATCATGCGGGTGTAATATACCGCCATCAGGACTGCTAGAAATCCCGCATTTGCAATCGTGAACCAGCGGAAGTAGATTCCTTTTTTCTCTGGGCAGGAGCGGATGATATATTTGTAAGAAATAAGACTCGCCATGGATGCGATCAGGGTGCCGAGACCGCCGAGGTTAGTTCCGATCAGAAGGGAAACTCCTTTTTCGGTAAATCCGGACAACAGGATGGCGGCCGGAACGTTGCTGATTACTTGGCTGGCCAGAACGGAGACTATCACTTCGTGTCCCGTGATCATACTGAAAGCAGGGAGCTTACCGCAGGAATGTGTTTCAGATTCCCGATGAAGATGAAGAATCCGATAAAAGTCAGGATGAGAGAGTAATCTACCTGACAGAAGATCTTCGGGTCTGCCAGACAGCCAATCGCCAGAATGCAGATAAACAGGATTGGAAGCGGCAGAAGACCGGCTACGGTGCAAAGGCACAGGAAAAACATTCCCAGACAGCAGAAAAGGCAGCGTTTAGGAAAGGTCTCATCGGAGGTTGTAGCTCTACCGGCAGTATCTAGTGAGATAGTCTCCCTTGGTGTAAACATTGTGACGAGCAGCAGCAAAACCAATGAAAGCAGCGAAAATGGACCGATGCTCCGGATAAATGTATCAAGTGAAAGCTCAAAGTGGGAATACAGATACAGGTTCTGGGGGATTCCCTACCGGAGTTGTCATGCTGCCGAGATTGGCTGCCAGTGTCTGGCAGACGACAACCGAACGATCCGGTCTTTGCGGTTTACCATCCGCAGTAGTTCCAGAGCAAATGGAACGAAGGTAATTAAGGCCACATCGTTGGTGATCAGCATGCTGGAAAAGAAACACAGAAGAATCAGAAGCTGTTCCAGCTGCCTGAGTGAATGGATTCGAAGCAGCAGTAATTCCCCCGAGCTGTCGAAAGAAACCGATGTTTTGGAGGCCTGTGGTTGCTGTCATCAGGCCAAAAGAGCAGGATCAGTGTGTGCAGATCCAGATATCCCAGGTATCCGGCAGACGGTGGTATGATAAACATGGAAAGGACAGCCAGAGCCAGGGCGATGGTTAAAACGGTATCCTTTTTGAGAAAAGAACTTACTTTTTGTATCATGGTAAAATACTCCCTTGAAAAAGAAAAAGTGTAACTGTGACCAGTAACGAAAATAGCGGAAACCCTCATGAAAATGAAAAGGGTTTCCGCTATAAAATAAAAAGAGCGCGAGACGGGACTCGAACCCGGCCTCGACCTGGCAAGGTCGCGCTCCACCAACTGAGCCACTCGCGCATTTCTGAAGCATCGCTTCAACGAGTTATATATTATCACAGGTCGGTTGATTTGGCAAGGGTTTTTGAAAAAAATCAAAAATATAGAAAACGGTTTAACGGAATGTAGCTCAGTGAAAGCACCAGTACAGCAAAATCGGACAGGAGGTAGATCCACTGGATTTTGATGTGCGTCACGTGGGAAAGGCTCATCGCAGAGCGCATCGTCTCCGCCCGGGGCACCGCCGATCCGCACGCAGAGCCCGGCACCGACGCCGACGAAGATTGCGCCGAGCAGGGATGCGGCAAGCGGCATATCGGCGCTTCTGCGGCCACAGGGGCGGAAACTGCTCACAGATCCGTAAGACAGGAGAAGCTGGCGCTGGAAAGAATGGAGTAGGCGATGAACTGCCGCCCCAGAAGTTTTCCATCCCATCGCGTAGCAGGCGAGGTTCATGACGAAGCCGGATACGGATGGGGGAGATATGGAACCAGTGATCAAGCAGAAGCGTCATTCCTAAGACACCGCCCTCGGTGACACCGGAAAAGGAATGGACATGGTACAGCCCAAATGCCAGAAAATGCACTGCCAAACAGTGCAATCAGGCAGGATTTAGTTTTAAATCGAGGGAATGTGGAATAATTTCAGCAAAATAACAGGCTCCTTGTGAATGATTTACATATAAATAAAGGTTTTTCTATTCTAGTATGGAAACGGATTTGTGTCAAGATGGGCGGACTCTCTGCAGAAATGATGCAAAACGGGAGAAAGCAAAAAAACATGTGGATTTACGGTTTCCATGAGCGTGAACAGCAGCCGTGTGAAATGTGAAAACGAAAAATCGGGTGATTCATAGACAAAAATGTGGGATGTGCGTATACTGGAAGATAGGAAGACGGAAAGGGAATGAAAATATGGTAGAAAATCATCCGGACATCCGGAAGCAGGAATACCGCGGAATTGCCTGCCTGGTGCTGTCTGCGTTCTGTTTTGCGCTGATGAGTATGTTTGTACATTTGGCGGGCGATCTGCCGTCGATGCAGAAGAGTTTTTTCCGCAATCTTGTGGCGGCGCTGTCAGCGGTTGTTTTGCTTTTGCGGGGGGAGAGCCGTTTCGTATCCGCAGGGAAAATCTGCCGTATTTTCTGATGCGGTCAATTTTCGGCACGATGGGAGTGCTGTGTAACTTTTATGCGGTGGATCATCTGGTGCTGGCGGACGCATCGATTCTAAATAAAATGTCGCCGTTTTTTACAGTGCTGTTCAGCTGGCTGATCTTAAAAGGAAAAAGTTATGCCAATTCAGCTTTCGCTGATCTTCGGTGCGTTTCTCGGCAGTATATTCGTGGTAAAGCCGACATTCTCCAATCTGGCACTTGTGCCGTCGCTGCTGGGCTTTTCGGCGGCATCTGCGCGGGCGCGGCGTACACGATGGTGCGGAAACTGGGAGAGGCAGGAGAAAAGGGACCGGTGATCGTGCTGTTTTTCTCGGTATTTTCCTGTGTGGTTGTGCTGCCGTGGCTGATTTTTGACTATCACCCGATGACCTGGCAGCATATGGGGATCCTGCTTTTGGCGGGCTGCGTGGCGGCGGGCGGACAGTTTGCGATCACGGCGGCATACCGCTATGCCCCGGCGAGCCGTATTTCCATCTACGATTATTCGCAGCTGATCTTCTCGACGATGCTCGGTTTCTTTATCTTCGGGCAGGTGCCGGACGGCTGGAGTTTCCTTGGATATGGAATTATCTGCCTGATGGCAATTTTCATGTTTGTATATAATAACCGGAAAAGAAAGAATACTCAAAAGCAGGCACTTTTGGAATCGAAAGAGCCGTCAGATGTAATAAAATGTAAGGAAAGTACCCGCCGATATGGTTTACAAGCGATGCCAAATTATATATACTGAAGATAAAGTCGGAGTGGTTTTCGTGTCCAGAAACGTGAATTTCAGGAACAAAGCTGGGTTGCCGACACAGCTCGAAAATGGGTTATAGATAGGCAGAAAGTTATATAGGGAAATACGACATAAGCCCGGCAGCAGACAGGAGGAAACAGGGATGAAAAAATTAGCAACCGCACTTGTGAGTGCAGCAGCCATTATGACGATGTCAACAACCGCATTTGCAGCCGAAAATCCGGCGGAGGTATTTGACCGGGTGATGGAGAAGAACAATACGATTCAGTCCGCGGAGATTCAGAGCGGCGTCCATTCGGTCATACTTGCAAAGGATGTCATTCCGGACGGTCAGATGAAAGTTGATATGGCGATGCATGCAGAGATGGATATGCAGGATACCACCGATCTCAAGTACCTGGCACAGGTCGCTTCCTCGATTCTGGGACAGGACAGCTATTCACAGGTTTTTTATACGGACGGCTACTATTACGTAGATGCCAACGGTGTCAAACTGAAATACCCGATGCCATTAGAGCAGATCATATCCTCCGTCCAGACCGGAGTCAACACCAGCAATATGGAATCCAGCTATATGAAGGGCATTTCCTTAAACGAGGTCAATGGAAAACGTGTGCTGGCATATGAGGCAAATCCAAAGAAGCTAAACAAGAACGTCAAAGAAGCCCTCGGAACCGTGATGAACACACTCTGCACCGATATCAATCTGGACATGAACATCCAGGAAATGAAAGGCGCTTACGTGCTGGATGACAACGATTACATTATCTATATGACAAACTATATCGTATACAACATGGAAGTCCTCGACCAGCCGATGACCTGCATTACTCTGATGGAGACCGAAGTCCAGAACCCGGGCGAGCCGGTCGTAGTGACCCTTCCATCCACGGATGGCTATGAAGACTTAATTGGTTTATACGATGGAGTCATTGAAAGCGAAGTAGAATAAAAAACAACAAAAAACAGACAGCCGAAAACAAAAAAATAGATCCATAAATAACAAAGAGGAAAGTGGCGTCAGGGGAAAGCCAGCGTTCCAATTATCGATTGTACGCATCCACGCCAGCTGTCCGGCTGGGGCGGACATTTTTTGTCCGATCCAGACGAACAGATGTAGCGAAAGCAAGCGAACAATGATAATTGGGAGACGCAGGCGGCGCAGATTCCCGGACGCCTCTTTTCCGCATCACAACAAACAAACAATCAATCTATTACTGCATCTCATCCTCAATCATCCGATATCCAATCCCGATCTCCGTAAACACATACTGCGGTTCTGCTGGATTCTGCTCCAGTTTCCTTCGAATATATGTGCCATATTCACGCGCAGAATACTGTTATCATCGTCCGCATACGGCCCCCAGATATTCGAAATAATCGTATCATACGTCATGACCCTGCCGGAATTCTGTGCCAGTAGGAGATAATCTTAAACTCGATCTGCGTCAGATGGACATCCCTTTCCATCGACCGATACCAGATGTTTTTCAAAATCGATCGTCAGTCCCTTTGCATGGAATGGGCGCTTATAAAGCGGAGAATCCGTATTTAAGGCGGTTGCTGTGGCGCAGGGCAGTCCGGATGCGCGCGAGAAGCTCTGGAGGTGCCGATCGGCTTGGTCAGATAATCATCCGCGCCGAGGTCGAGCGCACGTACCTTTTCCTGTTCCTGCGTGCGGGCGGAGAGGACGATGATCGGGACGCTGGACCAGGTGCGGACCTGGCGGATGATCTCCATGCCGTCCATGTCTGGAAGCCCCAGGTCGAGGGAGAATCAGATCCGGGCACTGGGACGTGATGATCGGAAGTGCTTCTTTTCCCGTGTGTGCGGTGGAATGCGGTAATCCTGTGCGGACAGGGAGGCTGGAGATGAAGTCGCAGATGTTTTTTTCATCTTCTACTAATAAAATAGAAAGTTTATGTGTCATGTTATTTGTCCTCCTTTGGAAGGGTAAAGTAAAATTCGGCACCGCGCGTGTGGTTGATTGCCTGATTTCGCCGCCGTGGGCGAGAATGATCGTTTTTACAGATGGAAAGCCCGATTCCATGCCCTTTCGTCCATCCGGCGAAGTGCTGGTCGTCGAAGAAGAGCCGTCAAAGATGGTTGCCAGCTTCTCCGGCGGGATGCCGACGCCGTAATCGCGCACGTGGAAAACCGCATAGTCGGAAAGTGATTCCACATAGCACTCGATCGGTTCGGTGCTTTCCGCATGGACAACGGAATTTTCCAGCAGGTTGATGAGAACCTGTTCGATGAGAACGGCGTCCATCGGGACCATCAGGAATTCCTCCGGCACGCGCACATGGATATTGGCATCTGGAAGTCTCTTTTTAAGCGGATCATCGCCTCGGAGAGAACTTCCTCGACCGGTTCCGAGGTCTTAGTTACCTTGCCGTCTCATTGTTGATACGCGTGACGGAGAGCAGGTTTTCAACCATGTTTAAGAGCCAGTTGGAGTCCTCAAGAATATGGCGTACCAGCGCATTTTTCTCAACCTCCGGGAGGCTGCTGCCATTTTCCAGATATACGGTACTGGAACCGATGATGCTGGTAAGCGGGTGCGGAGGTCGTGGGAGATTGCCCGCAGCAGGTTCGCCCGCATCTTTTTTTTTCTGCTTCCATCAGCATCTTTTCACGTTCCGCCAGCACGCGTGCCTGCGTTTTCATGTTGCTTGTGATGGCGCTTGTAATGCCGGAATTGAAAAAACATTGCCACGAAGGTAATCGATAGCCGGCCATCGTGAAATCCAGCGCGAAATACGGATACGTGAACAGAAAATTGACGCAGACGACGCCGACAAAGGAGGAGAACAGGCCGAAGCTGTATCCGTCTGTAAAAACGCGCTACCAAAAGACCGCCAGAATGTAGGTCAGCGCGATGTTGGCAGTCGGATTTTTGAGCGCATGAAAAAGCAGAACGCGATGATCGTGGCGGTACCCATGAAAAACAAAGGTAAGTCCCCAGCTTTGTATGTATGTCGGAAGCGCACAGAATTTTTCAACGATCGGGCGGGTTCGGAACCAATTTTTTAAGGCGTCAATTTTGTGTGGATATGTTTCGCTGCCATTGGAAATGCTGGTATCCGGAGAGTTTGGTTCGGCTGAACCTTGAAGGCTGCTGGCTGATTCTGTTTTCAGGAAAGTTTCATTGGAAATTCCAGAAACAGAAGGTTTTTGAATGTTTCATTTAAATAAAGAAAGTCTCCTTTCAAAAAATTCATTATGGATGCTTCTATTATACAATGTTTCTTCTGAAAAATAGAGAGGAAGACTGTTAAAAAGTTGAAAAAATCGTGAAAATTTGGGATAAAAACAGAAAGACGGTGGACGGAGGAGAAAAATCGCGTTACTGGGCACACATGTGTGTGAACAGGAACATGATTATTGAGAATCTGGCTGGATAAGGGCGATTTCATTGCATTTTCAGCGTCGGTGTGTTAAACTCCAAACAGTCTCCCGAATGAGGGAAGCAGGCTGACCCGCCTGTTAGAGAGTGACAAACGGGCTGCCGGGTGCAGGGCGAAAGGAATGAAAATAAGATGAAAAAATTAGAAGAAATGATCTGTGCTGGTGGAAGTGGAAAGAAGTACAAACATTGCCATGAGGCATTTGATGAGAGGCTGATGGAGGCGGCGGATGCCGACACCAGATTCCGGATCACGACATGATCAAGACCCCGAGCAGATCGAGGGGATCCGCGAGAGCTGCAAGATCAATGTGGCAGTTCTGGACTATGTGGCTGAGCATATCAAGGCTGGCGTTACAACCGAGGAGATCGATCAGTGGGTATATAATGAGACGACCCGCATGGGCGGAATTCCGGCGCCGCTTGGCTATGAAGGATTCCCGAAGAGCGTGTGCACATCCATCAATGATCAGGTCTGCCACGGCATTCCGTCAGCGGATGTCGTATTAAAGGATGGCGATATCATCAACGTGGATGTTTCGACCATTTATCACGGCTATTATGCGGATTCTTCCCGTATGTTCTGCATCGGAAATGTCAGCCCGGAACATAAAAAACTGGTGGACGTTGTCAAAGAGTGCGTGGAATTAGGTCTGGAGCAGGTAAAACCGTGGGGCTTCATGGGCGATATGGCGGAAGCGGTCCAGAAGCATGCGGAAGAAAAATGGTTATTCTGTGGTTCGAGAGATCGGCGGTCACGGCGTTGGTATCGAGTTCCATGAGGATCCGTGGGTTGGCTATATTGGTCAGAGAGAGGCACCGGCATGATGTTTGCACCGGGCATGATGTTCACGATCGAGCCGATGATCAACGAGGGAAACCGAGGAGGTATTCGTGGATGGCGACGACGACTGGAGTGTATACACGAAGGATGGAAAAGCATCCGCCCAGTGGGAGATCCAGGTGCTGGTAACTGAGGATGGTCATGAGGTGCTTTCCTGGTAGCTTGCAGGTACATAAAAGAGACGGCGTCAAACCGTCTCTTTTTTGTCAAGGTGGGCGTTCTTCACAGCCGAAGGGGATAAAAAGACTGCGAAGAAATATCTATATAAAGGAAATTGTTGTTAGTCGAGCCAGATAACAATTGCGCGCATCTTGTAGTGTCATCTGCCTCATTGATATTATGCCATTATAATACTGGATAATTGTGTCCATATTTTGACCAATATCTAAAATAAATCTAAACGAGTATTACATAATTCGAAACTTTTTCGGAACTGTTTATGAGGCTGGCGCGCTTGAATTTTTCTTGTCGATTTCTTGGATGGGGTATATAATAAATCTGGTGATTAAAGGGGGGCAGGCCTGACTGGATAGAAACCGCGTCCAGAACAAAGCAATTAAGAAGAAAGTGGCAGGAATTATATGGAAAATTTTTTATTTGCATAATACAGTCCTTCCGTTTTCTGCTCTATATCGCATTTGGATATGGAGTCAGGATGTCGGGGCTGGCGGATGAGGATTTTATGAAGCGCCTGAATAAAGTGATCTTTCAGGCATTCTTTCCGATTCTGATGTTTAACAACCTGTATTCCATTCCGGAGGAATGACATTAAATCTGCGTCTGGTGGCAGTCGCCATTATCAGCGTGCTGCTTTTTGCAGGCGGTTCTGCTTGCTGTGGTTCCGCGTCTGGTAAAGGAAAATGAGCGGCGCGGCGTTATCATCCAGGCGATTTACCGCAGCAATTTTCGTCCTGTTCGGCATTCCGCTGGCAACCAGCGTGTTCGGTGAGGAGGGAACACTGCTGGCGACGATGATGGTGGCGATCGTGATTCCGGTCTACAACATAACGGCGGTCGTGATTCTGGAATTGTTCGGGGCGGCAAGGTCCCGGTTTCTGTTTGATTAAGAATATCCTGAAAAATCCGATGATCCGCGGCGCGCTCATGGGCTTTATCTTCCATATGTTAGGGATTAAACTTCCGGTTTCCGTGGAAGGACCGATCAAGCAGTTTGCCAATCTGACAACGCCGCTGGCTCTGTTCGTACTGGGCGGAACGCTGCATTTCAATGCGATCGGCGGCAATCTGAAATATGTGGTTCCGTCGATGACCTTCAAGATGGTGATCCTGCCGGCAGTGATTCTGGCGGTTGCGACGCTGCTCGGCTTTTCCGGTGTGGAACGTTTTGTTTACTTTGAAATGTACGCGACTCCGGTTGCGACGGCGTCTATGCGATGGCGCAGAACATGGGCGGCGACGGCGAGCTGGCGGGACAGTTTGTCGTGTTGAGCACGGTCGCCTCGGTTGTGACGATCTTTTTGTGGGTCTATTTCCTTAATTCGATCGGGTGGCTCGCATAAAAATAAATATATAATAGGGGACTGCCAGACAGTGGTTTGTGGAAGAGCAACAATTGTCTGGCAGCTTTTTTGTGTAAACAAACACTGTTTTTCATGAGAACCGAAATTTTTTTCATAAATTAAGATGTATGTATAATCTTTTCAAAATTAAAACATTTAATAGACAAAACTGAATGAAAAAGTTATAATAGTATACAAATGCGAGAAAACTTATTTATTTTCCATGTGCTTTTGATGCTTCGAATCAGCGAATTGTATGGAATGGGAGGATGTGAAACATAATAAGGATATTGCATTATTGTTGAAAAAATTAGGGGAAAAGGTGGTGGTTCAATGATCAAGGAGACGATCCAGGCGGTCGAGGACGCAGAGGCGAAGGCATCGGAACTGGTCGCGCAGGCTTTGGAGGATGCACGCCGCGTTAAGGCGGAGGCGGAGGCAGAAGCGGATCGAATGCTCGCAGATGCACAGAAAAGGGGAAAGAAGCAGCTGTGAAGCAGGAAGAAGAACTGACTCTCAGAGGGGAGGAGTACGTAAAACAGGCACTGGCAGAAGCCGAGGCGGAGTGTCAGACGCTCAGAGAGACGGCGGACAGACGGAAACCGGAGGTGGTTGACCGGCTCATAGCGGAACTGGTCTAATGAATGGAGGGATGTAGATATGGCAGTATTGCAGATGCAAAAGCTATGTATCTGTGCCCTGAAGAAGGACCGTAAGTCCCTGATGGAGTTTCTGCAGGCTGCCGGAGTGCTGGAGCTGACAGCGGAGGCGGAGCCGGACGAGATATTTAAGCGGACGGACACGCTGGAGGATCGGCAGAAGTTTGAGCGGAATGCGGCGACGGCGGATCGCGCATTGGAAGTGCTTTGCCGCGGTGGTTCCGGAGGAAACATCGATGCTTGCTGGGCTTGCCGGAAAGCCGCTTGCAAAGGCAGGCGCGTACCGGGAGACGGAGGCGAACGCAGAGGCGCTTTAGGTCAGGCGGAACGCATTTTGAACCCTGCAAAGCAGATCACGGAGGAAAAGACTGCGGCGCTTAGACTGCTGGCGGAGGCGGAAAGCCTGAAACCGTGGCAGAAGCTGGAGATTCCACTTGCGTATCAGGAGACGAAACGGTGTGCTATCTTAGCTGGCGCGGTCGGCGGAGGCGCTTATACGCAGGAAGAAATTTACGCTTCGGTGGCAAAAACAGGGCCGCAGCTTGAAAAATGGGAGCTGGAGGTTGTCGGAAGCGACGCCGACCAGACCTGCATTGCGGTAATTTGCCTGAAAGAGGACGAGGAGAAGCTGGAGACAGCACCTCGGTCGATTGGATTTGCCCGTCCGGGCGCGTCCGGTGGAGGAAGTTCCGGCAGCTTACGCTAAGAAAACTCAAAGCGCAAGCGGCGGCAGGCATGAGGGACGCGCGGCAGCGACGGAAGAAGAACTGAAACAGTGCGCTCCGGCGAGGGAAGATTTGAAATTGTTATCCGACTATTACCGCCTGAGGGCACAGAAGTATGAGGCGCTCGGCGGATCTTTACAGTCGGAAAAAAACGTGTATGATCACGGATTTATCGAAGCGCGATGCGAAAGGACTGGAGGACAAGCTGAATAGCCGGTTTGAACTTGCAGTGGAAAGTTCGGATGTGCCGGAGGATGAGGAGGCACCGGTGCTTCTCTCCAACGGAACCTTCGCGGCGTCGGCGGAGGGGCGTGACCGCGTCCTTTGGTTTACCGGCGAAGGGGGAGATGGATGACCGGCATCATGGCAGCGTGCTATGTATTTTTGTTTGGTCTGATGCTTTCAGATGCGGCATACGGATTTATTGTATTTTTGATGTGCTTCCTGGTACTTAAGAAATTCCCAAGGATGGAAGAAAACCTGCGGAAATCACTGCGGCTCTTTATGTACTGCGGACTTTCGACCCTGTTCTGGGGCGTCATGTTTCGGCGGTTATTTCGGAGATGCGGTGGACATCGTGAGCCAGGACATATTTTGGACATACGGTGACGATACCGGCGCTCTGGTTTGTCCCGCTAAATGACCCGATGAAGCTTTTGGTTTATTCGATGTTATTTGGGGTGATTCACTTATTCCTGGGGCTGGGAGCTGAAAGGATATATGCTCTTAAAGGATGGCAAGGTTGTGGAGTTTATCTGCGACGTGGTACTCTGGTACCTCCTGCTTCTGGGGCTGATCCTGATGCTGCTTCCGACGGAACTGTTTGGTTCCATCGCGCAGATGAATATCGTATTCCCGCCGGTGCTTAATTCGCTGGCAAAGGGAATGGCGATCGTGGGCGCGCTGGGAATTCTGGTGATGTCGGCGCGCGACAAGAAGAATCGATCCTGCGGCTGGCGCTTGGCGCATATGATTTGTACAATATTACCGGATGGGTGTCGGATGTGCTTTCCTACTCGCGCCTTCTGGCGCTCGGACTGGCAACCGGCGTTATCGCATCGGTTATCAACCAGATGGGAAGTATGGTTGGAAATAATGTATTTGGCGTGATTGTATTTTATACTGGTATTCTGCTTTGGACACCTGTTTAACCTGGCGATCAACCTGCTCGGCGCGTATGTGCATACCTGCCGTCTGCAGTACGTCGAGTTTTTCAGGGAAAGTTCTATGAGGGTGGCGGAAAGGCCTTCCGTCCGTTTAAGCAGATAACAAAACGTGGAAATCAAGGAGGATTAAATATGAGCAGGTGTATTTGCATTGTTGGGAGTTGCAGTGGCGGTTATTCTTGCAGGTATGGGTTCAGCCTACGGCGTAGGCGTGGCAGGTCAGGCAGCAGCCGGAGTCGTAACCGAGGATCGGATAAATTCGCGAAAGGTGCTTCTGCTCCAGCTGCTTCCGGGTACCCAGGGTATCTACGGTCTGCTGGTTGGTTTCATCGCTCTTTCTAAGATTGGTCTTCTTGGCGGCGGCGCTGACATGAGCATATCGATCTCCCAGGGACTCTTATATCTGGCAGCATGCCTTCCGATCGGCGTGGTTGGTCTGGTATCGGCGAGACATCGAGGGAAGAACGTCGGTTGCTTCCATCGGTATCGTAGCAGAAGAAACCGGAACAGTTTGGTAAAGCGATGCTGTTCCCGGCGATGGTTGAGACCTATGCGATTCTGGCACTTCTGGTTTCGATTCTGGCAATCAATGCACTGTAATCTGGCACGGCGGAAAGAATCAAAATCAGTTAAGGGTGAAGCGTATGAATGGATTAGATAAGATTATTGCTCAGATCCATGACGATGCAAAGCAGGAATCCTTGCGATTCAGGGAAAAAGCAGCCAGTGAAGCTGAGGGACGACCCTTGCGGCAGCCGGTGAAAAGGTAAAAAGCTGGAGGAAGAGCAGGCGAAATCGGCGGCGCAGCGTGAAAAAAGCTATGAGGAACGGCTTCGTTCTTCGGCGGCGCTAAAGAAGCGCCAGGCGATCCTTGCGGCAAAGCAGGCGATCATCGAGGAAATGCTTGCGGCGGCACAAAGGAGCTGCTGGCAAAGCCGGATGAGGCGTATTTTGCATGGATGGAGCAGCTTCTTTCCCGGTTCGTGACGGATCGGGCAGGAGAAATCTATGTTTCAAAACGTGATTTAGAGCGGATGCCGGATGATTTTCCGGCAAAGATAGAAGACGGCGCAGGAAAAGGGCGGAAGCCTGGTACTGAAAAAAGAACCGAGGGAGATCGACGGGGGCTTTGTTCTGGTGTATGGCGGTGTCGAGGAAAATTGTTCTGCCGGGGCGTTGTTTGCGTCGCAGCGGGATGAGCTGGCGGACAAGGTACATGCGATGCTGTTTGGATAACGGCGGGAGAAGGTAAGGAGGGCTTATATGTCTGATACAAAATATGCCTACGCGGTCGCCCGGATCCGGGCACTGGAAAATGGGCTTTTCCTCCGCACAGATTGAACAGCTGCTGTCCGTAAAAAGCTACGGGGCACTGCGTTTCCTGACCGAACACGGCTGGGGGGGATGCAGATACACCGCTCAGCGCGGAGGCGATCCTGACCCGGGAGAAGACGAAAACCTGGGAGACGGTCCGCGACCTTTTGAAGGGCGACGACGCGATTCTGGCAGTGCTTTCCTACGGGGATCTCTACCACAATTTAAAGGCGGCGATCAAGGATGCAGCGGCGCCGGGCAGCCACGGCAATGTCTATTTTAACGACTGCGAGGTGGACGGCGTGCGGATGGCGAAGATCGTGGCGGAGAAGGACTGGCAGGCGCTTCCGGCACATATGCGGGAGGCGGCGAAGGGAAGCCAGCGAGACATTTCTGCACACGGGCGACGGCAGCTCTGCGATATCATTGTTGACCGGTCGGCGCTCGCAGCTATCTATGAGTGCGGAAAGAATGCGTCCGACGCGATCATCCGCGATTATGCCGAGACGACGGTCGCGGTGGCGGATATCAAGATAGCGGTGCGATCCCAGAAGACGGAAAACATCTGGATTTTATGCGGCGCGCGATGGCACCGTGCGATAGCTTGAATATCGAGCGCCTGTCACAGGCGGCTCTTGGCGGCGCCGGCGCGATCTGCGAGTATCTGGAAGGAACCCGCTATGGGGCGGCGCGCAGGCATTAAAGGAATCGCCGTCGGCGTTTGAGCGGTGGTGCGACAATCAGTTGATCGAGACGATCAAGCCGCAGAAATACAACCCGTTTACGGCGGGACCGCTGGTTGCCTATGTGCTGGCGAAGGAAAATGAGATTAAAACGGTCCGTATCATCCTGACCGCCCGTCTGAACGGTCTTGAGGAGGAACAGATTCGGGAAAGGGCAAGGGAGATGTATGTATAAGGTTGCAGTAGTCGGAGATTACGACAGCATCTACGGATTTGCGGGCGCTGGGACTGGAGACATTTCCGGTGTCCGATGTAAAAGAGACGGAGAAAGTATTTCTGGAACTGGCTTCTGGTTCCTACGCGGTGATCTATATCACCGAGGCGGCGGCTGCCGGGATTGAGACAGCCATCGACCGCTACCGGGAACAGCCGCTTTCCGTCCGTGATCCTGATTCCGGGGATTTCCGGGAATACGGGAAAAGGCGTAGAGTCGGTTAAGCATTCGGTGGAACAGGCAGTTGATCGGATATTCTGTTTGGAGATGCATGATAGAAAGGTGGGTGAAACCTTCCAATGAGCAAAGGAACGATAAAGAAGGTAGCAGGACCGCTGGTTATCGCCAGCGGGATGCGGGATGCCAATATGTTTGACGTCGTCCGCGTCAGCGACGAACGTCTGATTGGCGAGATCATAGAGATTCACGGAGATGAAGCGTCGATTCAGGTATATGAGGAGACTTCCGGTTTAGGACCTGGCGAGCCGGTAGAGTCGATGGATGTGCCGCTTTCGGTTGAACTGGGACCGGGACTCCTGACGAGTATCTACGATGGAATCCAGCGACCGCTGGACGATATCATGAAGGAGACGGGCAGCAACAACTTAAAAGCGCGGCGTTGAGGTTCCGTCCTTAAAGCGTGATAAGAAATGGCAGTTTGTGCCGACCGTGAAAGCGGGCGACAGCGTGGAAGCAGGCGACATCATCGGTACCGTGCAGGAGACGCTGATCATTGAGCATAAAATTATGGTGCCGTATGGTGTAAAAGGTACGGTCAAAGAGATCAAGATCGGTGAATTTACGGTGGAGGAAACCGTAGCGCTCATTGAGACGGAAAACGGCGAAAAAAGAGCTTACGATGATGCAGAAATGGGGCCGGTTCGGCGCGGACGTCCGTACCAGACGAAGCTGCCGCCGATAAAAACCGCTGATCACCGGACAGCGTGTCGTTGACGCATTTTTCCCTGATCGCCAAGGGGCGGCGTGGCAGCTGTGCCGGGACCGTTCGGAAGCGGCAAGACCGTCATCCAGCATCAGTTAGCGAAATGGGCAGAGGCGGACATTGTTGTTTACATCGGCTGCGGTGAGCGCGGCAACGAGATGACGGATGTTTTAAATGAGTTCCCGGAGTTAAAGGATCCAAAGACCGGGCACTCCCTGATGCAGCGGACCGTGCTGCTTGCCAATACTTCGGATATGCCGGTAGCAGCCCGCGAGGCATCGATTTACACGGGTATCACGATCGCAGAGTATTTCCGCGACATGGGTTATTCGGTGGCACTGATGGCGGATTCCACCTCCCGATGGGCGGAGGCTGCGAGAGATGCGGGCCGTCTGGAAGAGATGCCAGGCGAGGAAGGTTATCCGGCCTACTTAGGAAGCCGTCTGGCACAGTTCTATGAGCGTGCAGGTCATGTCATCTGCCTTGGCAGGGACGGACGCGAGGGCGCCCTGTCCGCAATCGGAGCCGTATATCCCGCCAGGCGGCGATATTTCCGGAGCCGGTTTCCCAGGCGACGCTGCGTATCGTCAAGGTATTCTGGGGACTCGATTCAGCGCTGGCATACAAGCGCCATTTCCCGGCGATCAACTGGCTGACCAGCTATTCCCTGTATGTGGACAATCTGGGAAAATGGTTTGATGAGAATGTATCGGATGAGTGGATGAGCTGCCGCCAGGGTCTTATGAGCCTTCTGCAGGAAGAGGCAGAGCTGGCGGGATCGTAAAGATGGTCGGCATGGATGCATTATCCCCGATCGACCGCCTGAAAATGGAAGCGGCGCGCTCGATCCGTGAGGATTTCCTGCATCAGAACTCCTTCATGAGATTGACACGTATACACCACTGCAGAAACAGTTCCGCATGATGAAGCTGGTGCTGGCGTTCTATGAGCAGTCGAAGAAAGCGCTGGAAGGCGGCGCTTCCATCCAGAATCTCATCAAGATGCCGGTGCGCGAGCAGATCGGACGTTTTAAATATACGAAGGCAGAAGACGTGGAGAAAGAGTATCAGGCGGTCCTCGATGAACTTGCGAAAGAGGTTGCCGATGCGGCTGGAAAGGGGGCATTCTAAATGCCGAAAGAATATAGAACCATACAGGAGGTTGCAGGTCCTCTGATGCTGGTGCAGGGCGTGGAAAATGTTACCTATGACGAGTTGGGTGAGATCGAGCTGGCGAGCGGCGAAAGAGACGCTGCAAGGTGCTGGAGATCGACGGCGGCAATGCGCTGGTACAGCTTTTTGAGAGTTCCACGGGTATCAACCTTTCAAATAGTAAGGTGCGTTTTTAGGCAGAACGATGGAACTTGGCGTATCGGAGGATATGCTGGGACGCGTCTTTGACGGTCTGGGCAATCCAATCGACGGCGGTCCGGAGATCCTGCCGGAGGAACGCCGCGATATCAATGGTCTGCCGATGAACCCGGCGGCGAGAAGCTATCCGCAGGAGTTTATCCAGACGGGTGTTTCCGCGATCGATGGTCTGAATACACTGGTTCGCGGTCAGAAATTGCCGATTTTCTCAGCCTCCGGTCTGCCGCATGCGAATCTGGCAGCCCAGATTGCGAGACAGGCGAAGGTGCGCGGCACGGACGAAACCGTTTGCCGTTGTCTTTCGCGGCGATGGGTATCACCTTTGAGGAAGCGCATTTCTTTACCGAGAGCTTTAAGGAGACGGGCGCGATCGACCGTACCGTCCTGTTTATCAACCTGGCGAACGATCCGGCGGTAGAGCGTATCGCGACCCCGCGTATGGCGCTGACGGCTGCCGAGTATCTGGCATTTGAGAAAAATATGCACGTTCTCGTTATCCTGACGGATATCACAAACTACGCGGATGCGCTGCGAGAGATTTCGGCTGCCCGCAAGGAAGTTCCGGGACGTCGTGGTTATCCGGGTTATATGTACACGGATCTTGCATCCCTGTATGAGAGAGCCGGACGCCAGAGAGGCAAGAATGGTTCGATCACGATGATTCCGATCCAACCATGCCGGAGGATGACAAGACGCACCCGATTCCGGACTTAACCGGATATATTACCGAGGGACAGATTATCTTAAGCCGTGATCTGTACCGCAAGGGCATCACACCGCCGATTGACGTACTTCCGTCGCTGTCCCGTCTGAAAGATAAGGAATTGGCGAGGGCAAGACGCGTGCCGACCATTCGAACACCTTTAAACCAGCTCTTTGCGGCGTATGCGCGCGGCAAGGAAGCGAAGGAACTCATGGTGATCCTGGGCGAGGCGGCATTGTCCGATGTTGACTTAATCTATGCAAAATTTGCGGACGCCTTTGAAAAAGAATATGTTTCCCAGGGCTACAATACGGACCGCGATATCGAGGAGACGCTGCGGATTGGCTGGAAACTGCTTTCCATCCTGCCGAGAAGCGAGCTGAAACGTATCGATGAGAAGTATCTGGATCTGTATTATGGGAAAGAGTAAAAATGCCTGTGCATGGCGGATGCGCTTTGAAAACGAAAGTGGCGTGTCATAACGCGGCTGCGGGAGCTGGCGGATCTGTCGTGACAAAGTGATTGCAGGAGAGAGGTGGTACGCATGGCATCGACACAGGTCAACCCGACCCGAATGGAGCTTACGAGGCTGAAAAAGAAGCTGGCGACAGCCACGCGGGGACATAAACTGCTGAAGGATAAGCGGGATGAGCTGATGCGCCAGTTCCTGGATCTGGTCCGGGAAAATATGGCACTGCGCCAGAAAGTGGAGGCGGGCATCCGGAGTGCGAATGTGAATTTCGTCATCGCTAAAGCCGGGATGTCCGAGCAGGCGTTAAATACCGCGCTTGCCGCGCCGAAACAGGCGGTTTATCTGGAAGCAGACAAGAAAAACGTAATGAGCGTCGATATTCCGGTGTTCCATTATAAGACCCGGACGGCGGATGAAAACGATATTTACTCGTATGGATTTGCGTTTACTTCGAGCGATCTGGACGGGGCAGTCAAGTCGCTGGCGGACATTCTGCCGGATATGCTGCGGCTGTCCGAGACAGAGAAAGCCTGCCAGCTCATGGCAGCCGAGATCGAGAAAACGCGCCGGAGAGTCAATGCGCTGGAACACGTAATTATTCCGGAGGCGCGCAAAAATATCAAATATATCACGATGAAGCTGGATGAAAATGAGAGAAGCACGCAGATCCGCCTGATGAAGGTAAAGGATATGATGCTGGAGGAGAAGCATCATTATAAGGAGAAGCGGGAGCTTTGTTCGTGATGATGAAAATGCCTCTTCTGGCGGCTTTAGGGCTGTCAGGGGAGGTTTTTTGCACATAGTTGTGAAAATGACGGGACGAGCCCACGAGTTCGAACCGCCCTTTCGATATACCTTTTGTTCGCTTGCTTTCATTACAGATGTTCGCCCATGACGGACTGCGTCCGCCCTGTTCGGACACCTGTGTTCAAGATGCGTACAAAGATATATGAAAGGCGGTTCGACCTCGTGGGCTCGTCCCTGTGTATTGGAAAAATAAAAGAGACAGAAAAAGTAAAGTATTTATTGGAAATATTTGGTAGAATAGGAGGAAATGAGGGGAGGAATTTTGCATGGCAAAGCAGGTACAGAGGGCGATTGGCTGGGTGGCAGCATTTTTTTGGCGGTGGGGATGTTGTTCCTGCCGGTTTCGAAGGTGTATGCGGGTCCGGTATCGGGCGGCAGTCCTGGAAGTGGAGAGATGAGAGGTGTCTGGGGTTTCGTATCTGGACTGGAAATGGATGGGCGAAGGATGAGGCTGGATATAAGAAAGCGATGGATCAGACACTGGATCTCTGTGTACAGAAGGGGTTAAATGCGGTTTTCCTACAGGTTCGCCCGGATGGAGATGCGATGTATCCGTCACAGTATTTCCCGTGGTCGAAATTTGCCTCTGGAAAACAGGGAAAGAATCCGGGGTATGATCCGCTGGCATATGCGGTGCAGGCGGCGCATCAGCGGGGCTTGCAGCTTCATGCGTGGATCAATCCGTACCGGATCACGGGGTATCTGAACCGTTATTCGGATCTGTGTGCGTCAAATCCGGCGATCGCGTGGGCGAAGGACGGGGACAGTTCGAATGACCGGTGGGTATTGTGCCAGAATGGTGAGTATTATTACAATCCGGCGATTCCGCAGGTGCGCCAGCTGATTATTGACGGTGTGAAAGAGATCGTGACGAATTATGAGGTGGACGGCATCCATTTTGATGATTATTTCTATCCGAATCTCGATGACAGCAAGGCGGAAACATGGTTTGATTATCCAGAGTACCAGGCGGGCGGCACATCGCTGAGTGTGGCGGCGTGGAGACGGAATAATGTCAATGAGCTGGTAAGGGGCGTTTATAGTGCGGTCAAGTCGATCCGTCCGCAGGCATTGTTCGGTATCAGCCCGGAGGGATATTTACAGAACCTCCGAAAAGATACCCGCCAGTTTACAGATGTGGATGCGTGGATGACCCAGAGCGGCTATGTGGATTACCTGATGCCGCAGATTTACTGGGGATTTGAGGCGAAGCAGAACGGCCAGGCAGCGGGCTATGCGTTTGCAAACTGCCTGAATGAGTGGGTGACGCTGAAAAAGAAGGGCAATGTGAAGCTGTATGTCGGTCTGGCGCTCTATAAGACCGGAACAGATGCAGTGGACGGCAACGAGGTGCCGGAGTGGCAGCGGTATCATGATATCATGAAGCGCGAGGTGCAGGCTGGACGGGCAACCGGACAGGTGAGCGGTTACTGCTTCTATGATTTATCGTCCCTGACGCGTGCGGCGGCAGCGGAGGAAGTGGCGAATGTGACGGCGCTGTTCCATTAAGTGCTCCCTGATAGTTACTGTTCACGCATACGTGTCCCAGTAACGGAATTTGCCGTGGCTTCGCATTTAAATACGGCAAATTCTGCTGCCACCATTTTTCTTACGGCACTTTCGGTTCCCAAAGTGCCTACCCGTGAACGGTAACCATGATACCTTGTTGGGGAAATGGAAACCCCTGTGGATGATTGCAACCACAGGGGTTCTGTGCTATACTGGACATACGATTGCAGTAAAAATGTTGTTGTTTACATAATGTTCAGATGGCAGCAAATATACGGACGAGGAGAGGGAAGATGAAAAAACAGCACTTGTCATTATGGCAGCCGGAATCGGAAGCCGTTTTGGCGGAGGGATCAAACAGCTGGAGCCGGTGGGTCCGAATGGGGAGATCATTATGGATTACTCTATCCATGACGCGCTGGAAGCTGGATTTGACCGGATTATCTTTGTGATCCGTCATGATTTGGAGGAGGACTTCAAAGAAGTGATCGGGAACCGGATTGAGAAGATTGCGCCGGTGACATACGCATTCCAGGAGCTTTCGGATGTACCGGAGGGATTCAGTGTCCCGGCAGACCGGAAAAACCGTGGGAACTGGACAGGCGATTTTGAGCATCCGCGGACTGGTCGAAGAGCCATTCCTGGTGATCAATGCGGATGATTATTATGGAAAAGAAGTGTTCCGAAAGATTCATACATACATGGTGGAACAGATGGACGTGAACGCACCGGTGTATGATATCTGCATGGGCGGCTTTATTCTGGCAAATACGCTTAGCGAGAACGGCGGCGTGACACGCGGCGTCTGTGAGGTGGGCGAGGGAGAGATTTTAAAACGCGTAACCGAAACCTACAATATCCAGAAGACAGCGGACGGCATGACGGCGACGGACAAAGAGGGAATCCGGTTTCGGTTCAGGAGAACCAGCATGTATCGATGAATATGGGGACTCACACCGGGCTTTGTGGAGGAGCTGGAAAAAAGGGATTTCCAGAGTTTCTTGCGGGGTTGAAAGAGGGCGACGTGAAGTCGGAGTACCTGCTTCCGACGATCATCGATCAGATGATCCACGACGGACGCGCACGGGTGAAACTTCTGGAGACGCACGACTGCTGGTTTGGTGTGACCTACCGTGAGGATAAGGAGAGGTGACGGAGTCGATCCGGGCGCTGATCCGTGAGGGCGTGTACCCGGAAAAACTGTTTTGATAATTTGAGGAACAGCTGATTCGGCTGTGCAGAGGATAACGAAAAACGGTACGTGAGAATAACATGATACGCGGTATGTGATAAATCCCTGCATAGGATACCATGTAAGCCTTGAATTAAGGGGGAATGGCAGTCCGATGCAGGATTTTGCATATTTTAAGAGTCTTTATCCGGCTGCATGTAAGCAGATGCAGCTTTGCGTGGAAGCAGTCTGTGATGAGCTGGAGTATGAGGGGAGTCCCATCTATGATGAATATCCGGATCGGATCTTTCTGGAAAAACTGACAAAACGGGCACTGGAAAAATGGCAGAAAGTTTATCCGGCTGGAACGGAAAGGACGGATACACTGACGAACTATATAAAGGCGGCGGACGTGGGCACCGTATCCACAGAAGAAGGAACGGCGATGGTGGAAAATTCCCTGAAAATAGATTCTCCTGGTGGAGAAAGAGAAGAGAATCTGGCGGGAACCAGCATACAGCCGCATCTTCCTGAAATGATGTATGGTATGGACCACTTCGGGGCGAACAGAAGGGCGGAAACGCTGGATATATGGTGGGAGGCGGATGAGCCGAATCTGACCGCGCAGGAGCGCCGTCCATGGAGTCCGCCGCCGGGACCGCGCCCCGGGAGGACCGGGAAATCCGTGGGGACCGCCACCCCCGCCGCCGGGACCGCGTCCGGGAGGACCAGGAAATCCGTGGGGGACCGCCGCCCCGCCGCCGGGACCGCGCCTGGGAGTGACCGGAAATCCGTGGGGACCGCCGCCCCGCCGCCGGGACCGCGTCCGGGAGGACCGGGAAATCCGTGGGGACCGCCACCCCCGCCGCCGGGACCGCGCCCGGGAGGACCGGGAAATCCGTGGGGACCGCCGCCTCCGCCGCCGGGACCGCGCCCGGGGAGACCGGGGAATCCGTGGGGAGCGCCGCTTCAGGATTTTCTTCAGGTTTTATTAATGAATGAGCTGCAGGAGCGAAGACGGTGTCGGAAGTGCTGAAATGGTTTTCAGGTGTAAATTTTTTAAATTAAAATGCGGTAACATCCAGGTGTGACAACGAAAATTTGGAAAAAGAACAATCGGGTTACTGGGCCCGTATGCGTGAACAGTAACACAATCGGAGTTCTTACAAATCATAGAAATTCTGGAATTTGAAGCCTGCTTGTGTTATACTGAAACAAAAGGCTGCCGCCGGGACAGATGGTGCCTGCGGCAGTTTTTGGCGTGCATGACAAAACGGAAACAGTTCGGCGGGTAGATTTTCCCTGTACCTGTGAAGATACGGACCTGCTATGGTGGAGCGATAAAAGGAATTGATTTGATATATGAAGAAAAACCCTGAAAAAGATACTGATTTTACTGATCTTATTTGTGCTGGCAGCAGCCGGTTATTTTACCTGGTCCCTGATGCAGCTGCGGGAGGATGGGGCAGTCTATACTCGATTGAGGACGCGAACCTTCCAGTCGCTTATGTGAATGTTCTGGGGCGGCGGATGAACGAGCTGGACGGTTTCGTGGAGGACAGCCAGAAAGCGGCTGGACGCGGGGATCTGACGCTGCTTCCGGCAGACCGGAAACTGTCGGTGACGATCGACAAGTGGACTCCCAGATTACGGGGATGCAGTATGAGATCCGCAGTCTGGACGGCGAACGTCTGGTAGAACGGACAACGCTTGACCACTGGGAACAGTCAGGGGAAGAGGTTTTCTGCGGAGCCCGATCCAGAACCTTCTGACGGAGGAAAGCGAATACCGCTTAACGATTGCGATCGCGACGGAAAAAGCACCCGGCGATCTATTTTTACACGCGCGTGATGTGGCAGCAGGAGAGCCGTGTGCAGGAGATGGTCGATCTGGCGGTGTCCTTTTCTGAAAAGACGTTTGATTATGATTCAGCGAGGGAGCTGACGACCTATCTGGAGACGGATCCGAATGCGGACAACAGTTCGTTGGGACATGTGACGTTAAAAAGCGATTTCAGCCAACTGACCTGGAAAGGGCTTTCGATGGAGCGGGTCAGCGAACCGGAAATTCATCTGCGGGAGCTGCAGGGCATCATTGGGACGATCGATTTAAAGTATGTTGTAAGTGAGATGAAGGATGGCAAGGCGGCTGCTTATTACGATGTGATCGAGAGCTTCACGATGAAGCTGGGCGCACAGCGCATCTACATGATGAATTATGACCGCCGCGCGGACCAGATTTTACGGGGGAGCAGCGCCTATTCTGGTGACCGGATTCAGCTGGGGGTTTCGGATGCGGAGGATCTGCAGTCGATGCAGGATGAAGCGGGGGAAATACCGTGCCTTTGTGGCAAACCGGGCGCTTCTGGATTTATGATACAGAAAAAAAAGAGAGCACAAAGGTATTTGCGTTCCGCAAGAGCGAGAATGATACGAGGGTCAATTATGATACCTACGGAATCAAGATTCTGATGTGAGCGAGGCAGGCCAGACTGATTTTGCCGTGTACGGCTATATGAGCCGCGGTAACCACGAGGGAACGACGGAATCGCGCTATACCGCTAATGAGACTGCGGGAAATGCCCTGACAGAGCGGCTGTATCTGCCGGCATCGACCGATTACGGCAACCTGCGCCAGGATATCAACCAGCTGTGCTACTTAAGCGGCGGGCAGACGCTGTATGTGCTGATGAACCATGCGGTTTACAGTGTAGATCTGACGGGAAAAGAGTACATGGTGGTGGCAGATGCCTGACGGAGGAAAAAAATTTTGCAGTCAGCACGGATGCCTCCCGGATTGCGTGGCAGGATGGGGCGGATATTTACCGTTCGACCAAGCTGCATGTCATGAATCTGGAGACAGGCAAGAAGGATGAGATTTCCTCGGATCAGACCGTGATCCGGCTGATCGGATTTGTCGGAAACCGACTTAGTCTACGGGCTTGCTCATCCGGAACGAGCAGCTTACGATGGATGGACGCGTGACGGGGCTTCCGCTGTATGCGGTCGAGATCGTCGGCAGCAATATGGAGATGGAGACCCGCCATGAGAAGCCGGGTGTCAGCCTGGTGGATGTGCGGATTCAGGACAGCCGGGTTCATCTGTCACGGATGCGCCAGATAGGAAGCGGCTATCAGCCGATGGACGGACACGCTGGTCTGTAATGAGGAAGTGTCGAAAGATCCACTGGATGGAATCGCTACGTTAAATGACAGCGCAAAGGCGTCTCTACTGCGTCAAGCTGGATGCAGGCAAGACGGCACGGAGCACGAAGGGCATGTTCCGGAAGCAGGTGGCAGCAGAAGAAAATGATGTGATTGTGCTTCAGAACAATGGCGCGGCTGCACAGCGGATTTACAGTGCCTACAGCGAGGGACGCCTGAAAGGCTCGTATGCGGAATTTTCCAGCGCGGTGCAGGCAGCTTACGATGGCATGGGACTTGTAACGGATGAAATGACCGGGTTGTCTGGGTGAGAGCAAAACCGGAGCGACGCGAAGACGATCCGCGACGTCGTCAGAATATGGCGGGAACCGTCAGCCGCTATCTGTCGGATATGGCGGACGGAAAGACGACCTCCTCGGATGGCACAGAGTTAATCGACGCACGCGGGCTGACGCTGAACCAGATTCTCTACTTTGTCTACGCGGGCATGCCGGTGGTGGCATATCTGGGGAGACGGAAGCTATGGTCTGATCTGTGGATACGACGCGTACAACATCTCTGTCTCTGGTATCCGGGCACGGAATTTGCCTACACGGATAAGATGGGACTCAACGATGCAGCGGCATTTTTCGAGGGAAACGGAGGCAATGATTTCATTTGTTTCCTTGCCAATTAAGGAAGAAAAACGGAAATTACTGTTCACGGGTAGGCACTTTTGGAACCGAAAGTGCCGTAAGAAAACGTGGTGGCAGCAGGAATTTGCCGTATTAAAATGCGAAGCCATGGCAAATTCCGTTACTGGGCACATATGCGTGAACAGTAATAAACGGAAAGCCAGTTTTACAAATTGAGATGTTATGATATAATCATGTAGATAACATGATATAAATTTAAGAAAATATTAAAAGATTTGAGGCGCCGTCTGGCGCATTGTAAAATATCGTAAGATAATAGATTTTGAGGTGCAGAATGGAACAATTTATTATGAAGGGCGGAAACCCGCTGGTAGGCGAAGTGACTATCAGCGGAGCGAAGAATGCGGCGCTGGGAATCTTGGCGGCATCGATTCATGACGGACGAGGATGTTTTTAATAGAAAATCTTCCGGACGTGCGTGATATCAACGTTCTTCTGGAGGCTGTTTCGGAGATTGGCGCGATGGTAGACCGGATTGACCGGCACACTGTCCGCATCAATGCGAAGGGGATTCATGCGATCCATGTGGATGACGAGTACATCCGCCGGATCCGAGCTTCCTACTATTTTATTGGCGCCCTGCTTGGACAAGTATAAAAGCGCACAGGTTCCGCTTCCGGGCGGATGCAACATCGGCAGCCGTCCGATCGACCAGCATTTAAAGGGCTTCCGTGCCCTCTCGGTGCGAAGGTACAGGTCGGAAAATGGCGCGGTGCTCGCACATGCGATTGATTTAGTTGGAATACCCATATTTATCTGGATATGGTGTCGGTCGGAGCGACGATCAATATCATGATGGCAGCGACGCTGGCAGAGGGCGAGACGATCATCGAGAACCGGCAAAAGAACCGCATGTCGTCGATGTGGCGAACTTCTTAAACAGCATGGGAGCCAATGTCAAAGGTGCAGGAACCGACGTGATCCGCATCCGCGGCGTCCAAAGCTGCATGGAACCGAATATTCGATCATCCCGGACCAGATCGAGGCAGGTACATTTATGTGTGCGGCAGCATCACCCGCGGCGATGTGATGGTACAGAATGTCATTCCGAAGCATCTGGAAGCAATTTCTGCAAAGCTTATCGAGATGGGCTGTGAGGTGACGGAGTTTGATGAGGCGGTTCGTGTTGTGGGACGCCCGAGCCATGCATACCGATATCAAGACACTTCCGTATCCGGGATTTCCGACTGATATGCAGCCGCAGATCACCGTGACACTGGCACTGGCAGAGGGAACCAGTGTAGTGACCGAGAGTATTTTTTTGAAAACCGTTTTAAATATGTGGACGAACTTGCCCGCATGGGTGGACGCATCAAGGTTGAGGGCAATACCGTGGCGATCATTACCGGCGTGAAGAAGCTGACTGGAGCACAGGTGGAGGCACCGGATCTGCGCGCAGGCGCTGCCCTGGTCATTGCGGGGCTGGCAGCGGAAGGATATACGACTGTCGATGAGATCGTTATATCCAGAGGCTATGAGCATTTTGAGAAGAAGCTGCAGGGACTTGGCGCGGTGATCGAGAAAGTCGATTCGAGAAAGAGGCGCAGAAGTTCGACTTAAAAGTGGGCTGATAAAAAAGAATGCGGTGTCACATATTGCTTGACAGACACCGCGGAGTATGTTATCGTACTGATTGAAGCTTTTAACAATTAAAAGTTCGTATATATCCTTATTCAGAGTGATGGAGATACAAAGGATCTATGAAGTCACGGCAACCCCGGTTACGGATGGGACTGAAAATTGGTCTCAGCAGGGATTTGGAAGGTATTGAGCTTTGGGCGAGAACTTTTAGATCGGTTTATCGAGCAAGTAAGATGGATTTGATCGAGATAATCAAGTCCGTGTTGCTGCGGACTTTTTTTACGTAAACGACAAATTTAAAAAGGAAAATGAGAATGGAAAAGATTACTTTTTACATCTGAATCAGTAACCGAAGGACATCCGGATAAAATGTGTGATCAGATTTCCGATGCGATTCTGGACGCGCTCTTAGAGCAGGATCCGATGAGCCGTGTGGCTTGTGAGACGGCGACGACAACCGGTCTGGTTATGGTTATGGGCGAGATCACAACAAAGGCTATGTGGATATCCAGAAGGTAGTCCGCAATACCGTCCGTGAGATCGGTTATGACCGTGCGAAATACGGTTTTGACTGTGATACCTGCGGCGTGATCGTGGCACTGGACGAGCAGTCCCCGGATATCGCGATGGGAGTTGATAAAGCGCTGGAGGCAAAGAGAACAAGATGACCGACGAGGAGCTGGAGGCAATCGGTGCCGGCGATCAGGGTATGATGTTTGGTTATGCGACCAACGAAACGGATGAATATATGCCATATCCGATTTATCTGGCACACAAACTGGCACGCCAGCTGACCAAGGTCCGCAAAGACGGAACCCTGCGCTACCTGCGCCCGGACGGCAAGACACAGGTAACCGTAGAGTACGATGAGAACGGCAAACCATCCCGTCTGGATGCAGTGGTTCTTTCCACCCAGCATGACGAGGAAGTAACCCAGGAGCAGATCCATAAGGATATTAAAAAATATGTATTTGACGAGATTCTGCCGGCAGAGATGGTTGATGAGAATACAAAATTCTTTATCAATCCGACCGGACGTTTTCGTTATCGGCGGTCCGCATGGAGACAGCGGTCTGACCGGCCGTAAGATCATTGTGGACACCTACGGCGGCATGGCGCGTCACGGCGGCGGCGCATTCTCCGGAAAAGACTGCACAAAGGTGGATCGTTCTGCTGCATACGCAGCCCGCTATGTTGCGAAAAACATCGTAGCAGCCGGACTGGCAGACAGATGTGAGATTCAGCTTTCCTATGCGATCGGTGTTGCACAGCCGACCTCCATCATGGTAGATACATTCAGGAACCAGCAAGTTGCGTGAGGATCAGCTGGTTGAGATGATCCGCAAGCACTTTGACCTGCGTCCGGCTGGCATCATCAAGATGCTTGACCTGCGCCGCCCGATCTACAAACAGACGGCTGCATACGGACATTTCGGCCGCGACGATCTGGATCTTCCGTGGGGAGAAGCTGGATAAGGTGGATGAATTAAAGGCGTATCTGTAAAAGTAGGAAACACTGCAGGGATATCTGCCCGTAAAAATCATAAGATCAGAACGAGGGGCTGCCGCTTTTGCGGCAGTCTCTTTATTACACAAAAAAGGCACATGCTTTTTTATTTATAATACTTTTAGAGACGTAATCTGCAAAATATGATACACTATTTGTGGAAGATATCAGGAGCAAAAGCGCAGAAGTCCGACGCAGTTTTGCGGGAGGATTTTTGTAGGGGCAATCTGGTATCAGACCGGGCAATGACTGGAGGAAATAGGATGAAGATACGCACACGTCTGGCGATTGCTTTTGTGACGATTACGGTCGTTCCGATTGTGCTCATATTTGTGGCGGCGTTCGGACTCGTAAACTATCAGGAGCATCTGTTTCAGAAAACATACGGGCTGTCGGAGCAGATCGATCTGCTCTCCGGCAATCAGACACAGGTGTTTAACCGGCTGACGCAGGGAATCCAGGAGGAGATCCGCGAGGCGGTCGGGGAAAATACAGATTTATTTGAAGAACCGGCTTATTTGAGCAAGGTCAATGAAGAACTGCGCGATAAATATTCGTATCTGGTCATCCGCAAGGGCAAGGACATCACATTCTGCGGAAGCGAGGATGGACGCGAGTTCTGCGAACGGCTGGCGCCGTACGGTGATCAGGAAGTATGGCAGGCAGTATTTACATGGATGGCGAGGAACAGCATCTGGTCAAACAGATCGATTTCCGGTTTTCAGATGATTCACAGGGCAGTGTGTTCATCGTGACGAACGTCGGGGATTATGTGCCGGAGATCAAGGCGCTGCTCGGAGAGATGCTGCTTCTCGGCGTGCTGATCATCAGTTTTATGGGCGGTCTGCTGATCATGTGGATCTACCGTTCTCTGCTGCGTCCGCTGCACAAGCTGCAGGAGGCGACCAAGCAGATCCGGGATGGAAATCTGGACTTTACGCTCGATGTGGATGATGAAGATGAGATCGGAATGCTCTGCCAGGATTTCGAGGAGATGCGTCTGCGTCTCAAGGAATCGCAGGAAGAAAAAAACTCCAGTACGACAAGGAGAGCAAAGAGCTGATCAGCAATATTTCCCATGATCTGAAGACTCCGATCACGGCGATCAAGGGGTATGTGGAAGGCATTCAGGATGGCGTGGCTTTTCACCTGAGAAATTGAATAAATATATTCGGACGATTTATAATAAAGCAAACGATATGGATCGATTGATTGACGAGCTGACGTTCTATTCGAAGATTGATACGAACAAGATTCCGTACACCTTTCAAAGATCAATGTGGCGGAATATTTTGGGTGATTGTGTTGAGGAAGTTGGTCTGGATATGGAGACGCGCGGCATCGAGCTGGGCTACTTTAACTTTGTGGATGAGGACGTGATGGTGATCGCCGACGCGGAGCAGATGAAGCGCGTGATCAACAACATCATTGGAAATTCGCTCAAATATCTGGACAAGAAAAAGGGTATTTTAAATATCCGCATCAAGGATGACGGCGATTTTATCCAGGTCATCATCGAGGACAACGGAAAAGGGAATCGCGGCGAAAGATCTGCCGTATATTTTCGACCGTTTCTACCGGACGGATTCGTCGAGAAATTCGTCCAAGGGCGGCAGCGGCATCGGGCTTTCGATCGTAAAGAAGATTATCGAAGATCACGGCGGACGCATCTGGGCGACCAGCAAGGAAGGCATCGGAACGGAGATCCATTTCGTTTTGCGCAAGTATGTCGGGGCATAGTGATTTGAAGTTTGGTCGTTTAAATAAAAACAGCAGGAGGAATTCACAGATGAGCAGAATATTAATTGTAGAAGACGAAGAGAGTATTGCAGATCTGGAAAAGAAAGATTATCTGGAGCTTTCTGGTTTTGAGGTTGAGATAGAAAATAATGGAGAAACGGGACTGAAACGCGGCATGGAGGAAGATTTTGATCTTCTGATTCTGATCTGATGCTGCCAGGGTCGATGGTTTCGAGATCTGCAAGAAGATCCGGGAAGTAAAAACACACCTATCATCATGGTATCTGCGAAAAAAGATGATATCGACAAGATCCGCGGTCGGGGACTGGGCGCGGACGATTATATCACGAAACCATTCAGTCCGAGCGAGATGGTGGCGCGTGTCAAGGCGCATCTGGCGCGTTATGAGCGCCTGATCGGCAGCGGTATGCCGGAAAACGAGATCATCGAGATCCGGGACTCAAGATTGATAAGACTGCCCGCCGCGTTTACATCAACGGCGAGGAGAAGAACTTCACGACGAAGCGAATTTGACCTGCTGACCTTTTTAGCACAGAACCCGAACCATGTATTTACCAAGGAAGAACTCTTCCGCGAGATCTGGGATATGGAGTCATTGGGAGATATCGCGACGGTTACCGTGCATATTAAGAAGATCCGTGAGAAGATCGAGTTCAACACGGCGAAACCGCAGTATATTGAGACTATTTGGGGTGTTGGATACCGCTTTAAAGTCTGATGACTGGGTAAGCCACATAAAACGACTTGGGAAAACGCAAACAGGAGCGCTTTAAGGACCGTTTTATATTTCATAAAATTGCGTCCTATGAAATATAAAATGCTCCGCGAGGATGCGCACTCGCGCGAAGCAGAAACATGTCGCAAGCGACCGCGTGAGACGCCCGAAGGTGCCAAGGCACATTCTTTTTCATCCCAACAAGATTTGGCTTGCCCGCTTCAGATCGTTCTCGTCCGGGATACGGATGCCGGACAGGAATAGGGAATGCCAAGCGTTTCCCATTTATAGATGCCGAGTGTGTGGTAGGGGGAGAATTTCTACCTTTTCCACATTTGAAAGTGTGTCCAGAAATGCACGGATTCCATGCAGGTTGGCCGGATCATCGGTAATGCCGGGGACTAAAACATGCCGGATCCACAGGGGCTTATGAATCTGGTCTAAAAACCGGGCAAAGGAAAGAAAGGATTCGTTGGAGTGCCCAGTCAGAAGACGATGTTTTTCCGGATCGATGTGTTTCAGATCCAGAATAACAAGATCGGTGTGCTCTAAAAAAGCGTGGTCAGGCGGGAAAAGAAAGGTTCGGCGGTGGTAAATGGCTGTCCCGCGGTGTCCAGTGTGGTGTGAATGTGCTGTTCTTTGGCAAGCTGGAAAAAGTTCACATAAAAAGTCAGCTTGAAGGAGCGGTTCTCCGCCGCTGACGGTGATGCCGCCGCCCCCGCGCCAGTAACTCCGGTAGCGGAGTGCCTGGCGAAGAAGTGCTTCTGGGGTGATTTCCTGCGAACCGATGTGTTTAGATGGGCAAGAAACACCTTCGGAAAAGAGCGGATGCGCCGGAGGTGTGGGTGGAGGCGTCCGGGAGGGAAGTCTTTGGCAGTACCCATGTATCCGGATTGTGGCAGTAGCGGCAGCGCATGAGACAGCCCTGCATGAATACCACGAAGCGGACACCGGGACCGTCTACCGAGCCGAAGGTATCGATGGAATGAATATAACCGGTATGCATCGTTACAGCACCTCGTGGCAGGTACGGGCGATCACGCGTCGAGCTGCTGTTCTCTGGTCAGATTGATAAATTTAACGGCATATCCGGAAACACGGATGGTGAAGTTGGCATATTCCGGTTTTTCCGGGTGTTCCATCGCGTCTTCAGTTTTTCGATTCCAAAGACATTTACATTTAAATGATGCGCGCCCTGATCAAAATATCCGTCCAGACGTGAACCAGGTTGTTTTTCCGTTCTGTCTCGGAGTGCCTGGAGCGCCCCGGTGCAATCGTTTCTGTGTTGAGATGCCGTCGAGCGCATATTCATATGGAAGCTTTGCGACCGAGTTTAAAGAAGCGAGCAGACCGTTCTGCTCTGCGCCGTAGGAAGGTCTTTCAGCCTGGGAGGAAGACGATGAAGTCAGTGCTTATGTGAGCAATCAGGCGCTGCATAGAATTGATGATAATCGAGATGGTGTTGTGAGTGAAGATTCGATTGAAAAGCTAAAGCAATATTTAAGTGATGCACCTGACAACATCAATACAGAATTAGGCGATGTTCATGAAAGAATCCGTGAGAATCAGAAAGAACTTCAAGAGAAGGGAGATGGTAGAAGACCTCAAAAATGACAGAAAACCATATCGTGCGGAATTGAAGCGTGCAAGACAGGAATTGCAGACTTAGTACTCAGTATGGAAGAATGATCCATGTAAATATCTTTGCGGACTTGTTTGATATTACGGATGAAGAGTGGAAAAATGCAATCGAAGGACGTATGGGACGTGGAAACACAGTCTGGTGACAGTACCTGAATATTGTTGATGCTGCGAAAGCATTTCGCAAATGAAGCAGATGAAGGGATCGAGGATGTCGAACTCATGGATACTGCGGCAATCGTGAGAGACAAGCCAAAGGCAGATGAGAATACACTTACGAGTGTGTGCGCGCAGAGGAAGTTTATGTAGATACTGTCTAGCGATAATTTTAGGCCATGTTCTACAATACGCAATCAAACCAAGTAATACTGA
>VOFG01003075.1_pt1 | contig 42095 bp, 51 predicted proteins | sample 5384171 | NCBI WGS metagenome assembly VOFG01 (sample SAMN12384726, study PRJNA508395) | human gut metagenome | isolation source: healthy gut F | host: Homo sapiens
CATCATCACGGCGGAAAACGAGGTGGGAGATATGCATTCCACCATCCTGACCGCCAAGGTCATTTCGGAGCTGTCTGCCATCGTGGAGCATGGCATGGAGATCAGCTCAATAAGGAAAGCTTCAGCTACTCCCGGTTCTGTATGCATCTGCGGTATCTGGTACAGCGCATGATGCACGGCAGTCCGCTCAATGCCGGTAACGCCATGGACAGCATATTCGTTACCATGCGCAACGAGTACCCGCAGGTCTATGCCTGCGTACAGCAGATCGACACCTTTCTGCACGGCACCTACGGGTGGCAGTGCAGCAAAAAAGAACAGCTGTACCTCATCATGCATATCCACCGCGTCTGCGTTGAGCGCGCGGAGGATTGAGTTTTTTTCAAAAATCAAATCATACGGATCGTTACCTGTACTCTGTTTGCAGGGCGTCACCCATTTCATGCACCACCAAGGCAGCGCCCTGCGTTGCGGCCTTTTTGTGGTCTGAGATCGGGTGATTTTTTTTTTCGGTATGTCCACCGTCCGGCGCGCGAAGGCGGTGTGAGATATAAAACATTCGACAGGAGTGAGATGCTTTTGGCAGAATTGAAACAGGATCCCTCTCAGGCTCTGCTTTCCCTTCTGTATCCGCTGTTGGGCGGCGAGGCGAACGTGGCCTCGATCACCCGCAGAGGAAACCGCATCTCCGCCCAACTCAAGGACGAAAGCCTTGCGGACCCCGCAGCGCTGGTAGCTTTGCCATCCACCGCGGCCGTCAGCGTAAAAACTGGCGGCTTCGCCTCGAGCTGACCGAACAAGCCTATGAGAAAAGCAAGAAGGAGAATCTACTTATGGCTAGTAAATATGATGGTCTTGCGCGCATTATCATCCAGAATGTTGGCGGCAAGAGCAATATCGTGTCCCTTACCCACTGCATGACCCGCCTGCGCTTCAAACTGCAGGACGAGAGCAAGGCAAACACCGATGTGCTGAAAGAGACCGACGGCATCGTGACCGTGATCCAGTCCGGCGGACGGTATATGGTGGTCATCGGTCAGCAGGTTGCCGATGTGTACGACGCTGTGTGCACCGTGGGTCACATTACCCCGGGCGGCGCTGTGGACGATAACGGCAACGCCACCGGCAGCGCCGAAGCCCCCAAGGAAAAGCAGAGCCTGTTCAATGCCTTCGTCAGCATCGTTACGACAGTGTTTGCCCCCTGTCTGGGCGTGCTGGCTGCCACCGGTATCGTAAAGGGCTTTATCTCCCTGTTCGTTGCCATCGGCGTGCTCAGCAACACCAGCGGCACCTACAATATCCTGTACTCTCTGGGCGACAGTTTCTTCTACTTTATGCCCATGCTGCTGGCCTACACCGCCTCCAAAAAGTTCGGCCTGCCGGAGCTGGAGGGTATGACCATTGGTGCAGCGCTGCTGTACCCATACCTGTCCACCACTTCCGGCATGGATATCTCCAACCTGTTCGGGATCCCGGTCGTTATGCCTGCTTCCGGCAACTACACCTCCAGCGTTCTCCCCCATCGTCTGCGCCATCGCATTTGCAGCATGGTTCGAGAAGAAGTATAAAAAGTTCATCCCGGATTCCTGCAAGCTGTTCTTTGTGCCGCTCATCACCTGCGGCGTCACCTTTATCCTCACGCTGTGGATCATCGGACCCATCACCTCTCTGCTGGGCGATGGTCTGGGCATTGCACTCAATGCGATCGCAAACTTTAACGGCATCCTGCTGGGCGCTGTTGTGGGCGGCCTGTGGCAGATCCTGGTCATGTTCGGTCTGCACTGGGCTACCGTGCCTCTGATGCTGAACGATCTGGCCACCAAGGGCTATTCCAACGTACTGACCGGTATGTTCGGCTGCACCTTTGCACAGTGCGGTGCCGTGTTGGCAATTTACCTCAAGACCAAGAACAGCAAGACCAAGAGCCTGTGCATCCCCGCACTGATCTCCGGTATCGCAGGTGTTACCGAGCCGGCGATCTACGGCCTGACCCTGCCCAAGAAGAAGCCCTTTATCATCACCTGCATCGTGGGCGCCATTACCGGCGCTGCCCTGATGGCATTTAATGTTATCGGCTACACCAGCGCAGGTACCGGCATCTTTGGCTATACCGCTTACATCAATACCGTTACCAACGATATCTCCGGCATGATCGCATCCATCGTCATCTCCCTGATCGCCGTTGTGCTGGCCTTCATGCTGGTCTATGTGACCTACTCTGACGAGCCTGCCAAGGCAAAGAAGTAACCGGCACCCCAAAACCAAAGGAATGTTCAGGCACCTGTAAAACAGACCGGCAGATCAAGGCTGGTCAGAGAAGGTAAGAATTTACAACAGAAGGTAAATGCAGAAAGGTGAAATAGTATGAGCGCTCGTAATGTTTATATCAGCCGTCGCAATTTCATGAAAGCAGGAGCCGTCGCAGCAGCAATGGCATCCCTCGGCGTTCCCGCAATGGCAGCCCCTGCAGGAGAGGAAAACTGCCTGTGGTCAAACATCACCCCTCGCCGCTCCACCCAGTACGGACCGGTCGTGGGTCTGGATCAGGGCGAGAGCCTTGTGTGGTACGGCATTCCCTATGGTGCAGCCCCGGTGGGAGAGCTGCGCTGGCAGGCACCGCAGGATCCTGCCGTGTGGACGGAAGCCAAAGATTGCACTGCTCCCAGTGAGGTCGCCTATCAGTACGGTTCCGGTGTCATCGGCACCGAGGACTGCCTGAAGCTGGATGTTTATACCACCCCCAACGCTCATAAGCTGCCGGTGCTGGTGTTCATCCACGGCGGCAACAACCAGACCGGCAACACCAAGGAAATCCTTGGCAGCGAGCTAGTGGTCCGAGATAACTGCGTCTTTGTCACGCTGGATTACCGGCTGGGTCTGTTCGGCTTCAACTGCCTGCCTGCCCTCTGCCGGGGCAGCGATGACACCGGCAACTTCACCCTGCTGGATATCGCAAAGGCGCTGGACTGGGTCAAGGATAACATTGCACAGTTTGGCGGCGATGCGGACAACATCACCATCTCCGGTTTCTCGGCCGGCGGTCGTGACGTAATGGCAATGCTGACCAGCCCTCTGTTTGCCGGACGCTTCCAGAAGGCAATCGCCTTCTCCGGCGGCATGACCATTGCCGATGAGACAGCAAGCGTGAGCCAGATTGCATGGGCAATTGCGCCGCTTGCGGTAGAGGACGGTCTGTTTGCAGATACGGCAGCTGCCAAGGCGTGGCTCATGACCGATGGCGAGGATGTTCGGGATTGGCTGTATAGTCTAGACTCCGCCCGTCTGTGCCCGCTGATGAGCAATGCAGGTATCCGCATGAGCGTCTTCCCTCACCTGTACGGTGATGGGGTGGTGCTGCCCAAAGAGGGCTTTGCTACTACCCAGTACAACAATGTGCCCCTGCTGATGCTGACCGGCAGCACCGAGTTTAGCATGTTTGCAGCGTGGGATGCATACTTTGGCAGCGCCGAAATGAAAGCATACTCGGCAGCAGAGACTAATGCTGCAAAGGACTTTGCGGTCAAGTACGGCTCCGATATGTACCGCATCTTCAATGCAGAATGCAGCGCTGAGACCATGTACGACCATTATGGTGCGGATATCTACCTGTGCCAAATCGACTACGGCGACCCCGATGCACTGAGCCAGATCCCCGTTCTGGGCGCATTCCACGGCATCTTTGTACCCATGCTGTCCACGGTGAACAACTATGCGGCAATGGTGGATTTCAGCGGCGAAGGCTATCAGGAAATGGCAGTGCTGTTCAACCGTTATCTCAAGAACTTCCTCACCAACGGCGACCCCAACGGCAACCTGTTTACCGGTATCCGGGGTCTGTTCTCCGGCGACAGCGCCCTGCCTAAGTGGCAGAACTGGACCCCGGACAACAAGGTCAGCATGGTGTTGGATGCTTCTGCAACGGATGCACAGATCGGCTGCAAGGATGTCTCCACCACCTATGATGAGATCATGGACCGCATGGATGCAGACACCACGGTTTCGGCAGAGCTGAAGCAGAAGATGATCCGCAATGTCATGAACGGTCGCTGGTTCAGCGCTGCGCTGGATGCACGTTACGGCAACCCCACTCTCTGGAAGTAAGAGAGTGCCCTAAAACTTCAAAGAACCGACAAATCGAGGCTGATCAGAGAAGGCTAGGATTTACAACAGAAGATATCCTGAAGGGTTTCCTCTCGCTGTTCGCAGCGATTGGCGTACTGGACGACGCAGGTTCCACCTGCTCACGGTCGTTGCTGCATTTGTTATCACCTATATCGTGTGCAGCGATGAGCCTGCCAAGGCAAAGAAGTAACTGCAGTTTTAGCAGGGGTTTCATAGATATCCGTATTCAGGGGCAGGCTCCGGCCACAGGCCGTGCAGGGCCGCAGCCGCAAAGGGCCTGCCCCGCTTTTTATATCAGCTGAACAAAGGAGAAAAACACTATGAGCGTTTTCCGCGATGATTTCCTGTGGGGCGGCGCCTGTGCTGCCAACCAGTTTGGGGCGCATGGGACGGGACGGGGCCCAGCGTGCCCGATATGTGCACCAACGGTTCCCACACCGTGCCCAAGTGGGTGACCACCACCATCCACCCGGACCGTCTGTACCCCAGCCATGAGGCCGATTTTATCACCACCACTACGAAGAGGATATCGCCCTCTTTGCTGAGATGGGCTTCAAGACCTTCCGCACCTCCATCAACTGGACCCGCATCTTCCCCAACGGCTGGGAAACGGAACCCAATGAGAAGGGTCTGGAGTTCTACGACCGCGTGTTCGACTGCTGCAAGAAGCACGGCATCGAGCCGCTGGTTACCATCAGCCATTACGAGCTGCCCTACGCTCTGGTGGAAAAGTACAACGGCTGGGCTTCCCGGGAACTGATCGGTTTCTACATGAACTACTGCAAGACCATCTTTGAGCGCTACAAGGATAAGGTCAAATACTGGCTGACCTTCAACGAGATCAACGCAGGCATGATGGCCTTTGGTGGGCGCTTTCCACCGGTACCGTGCAAAGGGCTACGAAGGCCCCGCCATGGGCGCACCGGACACCCCCAGACCCGTTTGCAGGCTTTCATCACCAGTTTGTGGCCAGCGCACAGGCCATCATCTACGCCCATGCGCACTACCCCCAGTTCAAGATGGGCTGCATGCTGGCCTACGGCCAGAGCTACGCCATGACCTGTGACCCGGATGACCAGCTGGCCAACCAGCAGGGCATGAACGAGCACCAATTGGTACTGCGGCGATGTGCATGTGCGCGGCGAGTATCCCCCTATTTGCAAAGCGCCTGTTGGAAGAAGCTGGGCGTGGAGATCCGGATGGAGCCGGAGGACGCCGAGACCTGAAGAAGGGCGTGGTGGATTTTTACACCTTCAGCTACTACATGACCAGCTGCGTGACCACCCACAAGGATGTGGAGGGCATTGGCGGCAACCTGCTGGGCGGCGTGAAGAACCCCTACCTGAAAGCCAGCGACTGGGGATGGCAGATCGATCCCCAGGGCCTGCGCTACACTTTAAATGAGATCTATTCCCGCTACCAGATCCCCATGATGGTGGTGGAAAACGGTCTGGGTGCTTATGACGTGAAGGGCGAGGACGGCAAGATCCACGACAGCTACCGCATCGACTACCTGCGCGACCACATTGCACAGATGGCCGAGGCCGTGAAGGACGGCGTGGACCTGATGGGCTACACCCCTGGGGCTGCATCGACCTCGTTTCCGCCTCGACCGGCGAGATGGCAAAGCGTTACGGATTCATCTACGTCAACAAGTTCGACGACGGCACCGGCGATTTGAGCCGCGAGCGCAAGGACAGCTTCTACTGGTATAAGCGGGTCATTGAGACGAACGGCGCGGAACTGTAATCAGGAGCAAAAAAGGTGCGCTCACCTGGACGCACCCTGAAAACTCCACAGACCATAGCGATATGTACAACAGGGCGTTCCCCAGTGGGAACACTCTGTTTTTCTTTGCTGGGGGCATGATGAGCCTGCGCTGCCTGCCATGCGGCAAACTCCCGCTGGCCTTCCTCGCTGTTCCAGCAGGCAAGGATGGCTGGGTAGAATGCCCGTGCCAGACGGTCGATGACTTCATCGGGATAAGGGGAAGTGTTTGTGGGCTTTTTCTTTTTGTTCAAACGCACGCTCCTTTGGACATCGGTAAACAGCATACCATGTGCCTGATGTTATGCTGTCTGGTCTTTAACATCTGCGAGTGCGGCTTCCAGAGAAGTAAGGTAGTCCTTGTGCTTGTGAATGATCTCCAGAATCACATCACGCTGTGCATTATCGGGCATCTGCTCCAACTGGTAGTTGAACGAAATGCGGAAACGAGTAGTGAGTTCTTCCAACGCCACATACTCGTACCGTACATCCTCCGGGTAAGCATCGCTGTCGTAAACCGATTCAAACTTTCGGAATGGCATGACAGGCGCTTTGCCCGGAACGCGGATCACACCGTCAGCGTCAGGCGTCGGTTCCACCTTCAGCTCTGGGTGCAGAATATCCTGCAAAGTTTGTGCACGGTCATGGTAGGCCGTCCTGGCAAGGCGGTGCATATCCGCTTTGGACACTTTCGTCTGTCCGGACAGGATGCTCTGCTTCAGACCCGGCATCAGCTCTTCTGCAATCTCCACACCCTTCATATACTTCGAGGCGCGGATAACGGTGTCTTTGCTCACTCCGTTTTCTGCTGCGATTCGGTCGCAGGTTTTGGTGCTGTCGATCAAGTTCGCATTTAGCAAACTTGATTTTGCATCGCTGCTTTTGCGATTACCGCCGTGTGCGGCTTTTTCGGCTTCATACTGTTTGCCCATCAGGTAGTACTTCTGCTCCGGGGTTAAATTGCGCCGCCCCAGCTGATTCTTGCAGATCCATGCGAGGACTTCTTCTCTGCTTTCAAACGGGAGCGGCATGGTGGAGAAAAAATTTCCGGGATGCTCCTGAACGATTTCATAACGATTGTGGCCGTCAACAAGGGTATTACCCCAGACAATCAAAGGAGAGATCAGCTTGACACCCCTCTTTCAAGATATTTTCTTCAAGCTGATGGAATTCATCATCGGTCAGAGGAGGAATCTGGGACTGGAACTCCGGGTCGATTTTCAGATTGATCATACGCACACTCCTTTATCTCTCCTGCTGCGTCTGTTCTTCCTCCCGGAAAAAGGACGCAACATTCTGCTTTGCGGTTTTCAGTTTGAGCAGTTCTTCCTTGGCTTCCTTGTACTGCTCGTAGAACTTTCGCCTTTTCAGATGCCAGCTGCGTATACTCGGCTTCCAGCTTTTTCGGGCTGGGCAGCTTGGGTCGTTTGCCTTGAAATAGGCTGCTGCCGCCCGGTACGCTGTCAGCTCTGCACGATGCTGTTCCTCAAAGACTGCGGGGCGCTTGGCGGTCTTTAACTGCTGGGCAACATTCTTGGTACTGGTGTAGGCTGCGACGTGATAGCGCAGCTCTTTGTTGGCTTTCATGCGACCTTCGCGATCTTTCACCACCGCCAGCGAGTCGTGGTACTTGGTTTCCAGTTCGGTGATGCGCTGGTTCAGGGCGTCCTCGTCGGTCAAGCCCTTTTCCTGCAGAAGCTTCACGGTCTGTGCCATAACTTTGAGATTGTGTTTCGTGAGCCAACGCTTATAGCCAATGCCTTTGCCCTCGGTCATCCTCGACTGGATGTCGATCAGTTTCCCGATGGTATCCTGCTTGGACTGTAAGGGTTTGCGTTCGGCGTTTGCCTGCAATGTGGCAAGCACTGCCGTCTTATCGAACTTGTCCCCGAGATGTTTCGCGCGGATGAACTTCGTTCTGCCAGCGGGCAGATAGCTAAGCTGTCCACGGCTTTCCTTGACGGTGATGCTATACTGCTGCATGAGCCTATCGGAAAACTCTTCAAAACTCGTTTGCGGTACAACACCGAAGAAATTGTTTCAAAGTGTCCTTCACGGTTTCAAACTTCTTCTTGGGACATTTGTAAGCTGCTGGTATAGAATGCTGGGAATTGCAGAAACCAATGAAAAAATACCCAAGATGATAGAATGCTTGATAATGGCAAACAGTGCAAATAGAAGCAGCAGGAATAGCCATGGGTTACGCAAAGTGCGGTAGTATTTTTCTTTATCGGCATAAGAAGTATGAAGTTCAAAAGGCTTTCCGTCGTTTGATTTTTCTACAATCAATAGTTCCCTGTTAAAAGTTGTTGCGTTTGTTGCAATACAACCGCCCATTTCCGCCCATGGACGCAATCGAACTTTTCCGACAGAATAGTTTAGATTGATATTCTTGAAAAATACCTTGTAGCCCATATCCTCCAAAAAATCAGCGTAGTCCGTTGCGTTCTCTTTTGATTTTTCTCCGATAAACTCTACACAATAGGTCACCGTTGTCGGGATTGCATTTTTCAAATTCATAGAGCATTCTTCCTGTCCGGACAAGTCGATAGCCTTTTTGGACATTTGGTTTAACCAGTTTGCCTGTGCATTTAGCAATCCACCAAAAACGATAACATTTTTACTCATACTGCACCTCCAATAATTTCACTCGCGATGCTTACAAGCTCATTTAGTCTTGTGAGTTCTTTTTCTGCGACTTCCTTTTCCCATGTGCGTAATACGGTATTCTTTTTTTCTTCCATCACAATCTCCATAAGGTTCAATCCATTTCTTGTCCTGCAAAGAATTCAATGCTCCATATAAAGTACCTGCGACCTAATGAAAGCCGTCCGCCTGTTTTTTCTTCAATAAATTGCATAACAGCGTATCCGTGTTTTGGCGTATAAAGAGAGAGCAAAATATAAAGGTGACTTCTGTAAGCGCACCACCTTTTGCATTATCTCGCATGGTTTGACCTCCTTGTTACGGTTACTGTAATAAATATATCACTAACCGTAATATTCGTCAAGCGGATTCAGGAAAAATTATTTAATGGGTGTGTGAAAGAAGAACGGTCTGCTCTATTTTGTTTTGTTGTTCGGCGTGTCGTGGTGCTGGGAATTGCTAGGAATCGATTGAACATTCGTTTTGGTCATTGTACCTCCTGTCTGTTCGATAACTCCTCGGTGAAGTTATGTAAGCACGACACGCCGTTGCTGTTCGCACCATCAGGTGCGAACCATGAGCAGGGTTTGGGGTTGGACCGCGTTTGCGAAGCGCAGCGCAGCAATGAAAGCCCCATTGGGGCTTTGAAGCGGCAGCGACGGTCTGCGACAGCAGATGGAGGGGCGTTGCCCCGACAAGCGCTCAAAACTCATTTTCAACAAATCACTTCGGAAATGCAGACGCATTGAAGAAGTGAAGTCCCAGTGGAGCACAACATTTTCAAGAATTGAAAATTTGTGGCCACGGGACGGTTCTTGCCCTCTACCGCTGCGCTCAAAACGCATTTTCACGGAAGTTGTTTCATGGAATTGTTAAGACACAAAAATAAGTAGAGGTTGTGCTGCTCAATATGAAGGGGATCACCGTTTGCTCCGAACGAAGTTCCTGTCCCTGTTTTGCGCGGCGTTGACGAAAAGTCGGTATCACGTCCGGTCGGCTCAAAAATGAAATTTTGGAAGATTGAACAACTACATAAGATTTTTTTGTGAAAAAAGAAAAATACCGCCCATGCAGCGCAGCGATGGATTTTGTCGGGTGAATCGGCGGCAAAATGAATCGGGTGTGTTGCGGGGCGGTAAATTCTTTTGTGGACTTTTCCCTCACGGAAGTGGTGGGTCTCACGGTGATAACCAACCACTTTCTGTGGCTGTGTTCAAAATGAACACGACCACATCTTGTGGATGGTTTCAAACCAATCCACAAAATCAGTGAGATTTGTGACAGAGAATATCATGTTTCGCAAGGTGCGTCAAGATGATTTTGAAAAATTTATGACGGTAAAACATAAGAAGTCTTACTATTTGGCTCAAATTGAAGTCTACTTGACTTTTTATTGAAGAAATGTCCGTTTTATGCTGCTGCATCTGTAACAGCCTGACGATAAGCACTTGCAGCGTTGTTATTATTCAACTGGCTGGGGGATAGTCCTCTGCACCGGGCGAAGTATTCCTCAGTACGGTTTCCACCGCGCACAGAGCAATCTTGGCAAGATTCAGCGTGGTATGGGGATTCATGGCGGTATGCCTCCGTCTATTTTTCTGTGTATAGAATACCACATAAACAAAAAAGAGAACGGACGGTCGTTTCTGTTTACGAATTGAGCGCCTGCCACAACGCATCTGAAGCATCAAACACTGCCACGCTGTACCCGGCAAAGCGGCTCTGGATATCAACAGTCTGGCTGCCATCGGCGGCAGTGTTGTAGCTGCCCAGTTCCAGCCCGGAAAGGGCGGGCTGGCTGCGCCACGGGATAAGCTTTGTCTGCCATTCCGCGCCCAGCTTTTCGCTCAGTGCCCCATAGGCCTGTTCGAAGCCCTCCGGGTCATCCAAGATCCAGATTTTGCTCTCGCCGTTGGCAAGGTCGGTGTTCATCTGGGTGGCACCGGCCATCTGACCGTTCATGTCGGTCAGGGCGGCATCGGCGCTCCATGTGTAGTTGTTTATCTGCACGATGACCGTCCCGTCCCCGTTAGCATCCTCCGCATAGTCTGCCAGCGCAGTCTGCAGGCGCTGCACGGCCTCGTCCGGCAAAGCCTCCGCCGTGACTACCGCCACGGTGTAGTCCGGGTCTACGGTAGTCAGCAGACCGTGCGCCACATACGCTACGCTCACAATGACCATTGCCGCCACCGCCACGATGCCCCAGTTGTAATACCACCAGTTGGCGCGGGAGCGCTTTTTCTGCTCCTGTGCGGTCAGGGGCTTATCCGGCGCTGCCGGGCGCGGGATGCTGCGCACCTCTACGCCGTATTCCTGCCGCAAAACCGGGAACAGGGTCTGCATCGCTGCCAGCCCCGGCAGCCAGAAGCCGACCAGCACCGCCCAGAACACGCTGACCGGGAACAGCAGGATCATGCCGCCGATGCCCGCCAGCATGAGAACGCCTGCCAGGACGCAGCGTGCCGGGGCGGCAGCCAGCAGCCTGCCCGCCCGGCGCAGCAAGCTGTCCGGGGCGGGCAGTTGCAGCGGCAGAACGGCAGCGCAAAGCGTAGCCAGAACCGCCAGCACCAGAAAATCCAGCGCCAGAAAAACGAGAATGGCAAGCCCGGGGTAATACCCCTGCTGCGCGGCGGCTTCAAACACAAAGGCCGATACAAAGCACAGCAGCCCCAGCACCAGCGTGCCAATGCAGCCAAAGCCGCAGGCGGCTTTCCAATGGGCGGCTAGGGTCTGCTTTGCCCGGGGCAGCCACTGGGAGGGGTCGTTCTGCAAGCTGCGCAGAGCGCAGTCTGCCAGCAGCACCATGGCAGGGCCGGTCAGCAGACCGGTGACCGCACTGCACACCACCGTCAGCGGCAGGGAGAGCAGGGTCACGCCCAGCGAGACCCCCAGTGCGGCAGGCAGGCAGAGCACGCAGACCATCAGGTTCGTGCCCAGCAGCTGGCCGAGGTCGCGGCCGACCATCTGGCAAAAGCGTGCAAAGCCTTTTTTCTCCGGCTCGTTTGGGCCTACGCCGTGGCCGTCCCGCCCATAAAGGGCATTGTAGATGCTCATTTTACTTCACCTCGGTGCCAAAGGCTTCGATCTGGGTCAGGGCCGGGAAGGGGAAGTCCCCTCGGCCTGAATCAGATCCTTCAGCACAAGGCTGCGCACCCGCTTGGGCTCAAAGGCCACGCTCTGGGGTTTGGCGCTTTTCACCAGCGGGATGTCCAGCTGGCTGCCATCAGAAAATTCCACCGTGGCCTTTACCCAGTAGTTGTCGTGGGGAAATCTGCCCGCTCGGTGATGCGCAGCTCATCCAGCAGTACTTCCCGGCCAAAATCCAGCGTCAGGGCTGCGTTCGGGTCGCGGTTGATGCCCCAGCTCTGGTAGGGATACTCGCCGTGGGCGCTGTTCTCAAAAATGCCGTCGATGGCGTTGCGGGCGGCAAACACCGCCTCGCCGCGCGTTTCTACGTTGGCGCTGGCGTGGGGATAAAAACCGGTGTCGCCATGCTCGTCATAGCAGTTGAAGGCCAGATTCCGCCGGGCGGCAATCTCTTCCGGCAGTGCTAGCCGTGCCCGGATAACGTGACGGCTGCCCGCAAAGCTCTTGGGCGAGTAGGTGATGGCCTGCTCCCCGAAGGGAATGTGGAAGTTGATCTCCCGCTTGACCACATACACAAGGGCTTCGGGCATGGTGTCCTCGAACTGGATGACGCAGTACTGCCCGGGATGGTCGATCTCCAGCGCCACCCGGTCGCCGGGCTTGTAGCAGTTGGTGTAAACAAGGGATACGGCGGTGTCAGCGTCACAGGTCATCAGGGTGTGGCCGGCTTCGTCCAGAATTTTCAGCTTGATGGTTTCCATGGCAGTTCTCCTTAGTACAGTTCGAGCTTCAGCATTTTTTGGAAATGCAGGGTGATCTTATAGATCGTTTCCGGCCATGCGGTGCGCAGGCGCGGGTCGGTGATGGGCACCGCCGTAACAGCAGCCGTTGCGGCGTCCGGGTCAAAGCGGATGCCGCCCAGTGTGCCCACCGCAAAGCCGTCCGCAGTGGGGACGGGTTGCTGCTCGGTGAGCAGGGTCAGGTCCACCGTGCCGGGATAGTCCGTTTCGTCCCGCAGGGTGATGCCCTGTTCGCTGACGGATACGCTGCGGCGGTAGGTGGTAAGCCCCGGGATGGGCGGGTACGCGCCCGCCAGTTCGCCGGTGATGCTATTTTCCTCGGTGCACACCTCCCGTGCAGCGTATTCCGCGCCGGGCAGCTGCTGCACGCAGTCAAAGGTAGGCAGATTGTGCCATGCGCTCTGCATGGTCCAAATTTCATACCGCTGGGGGCTGAAGGTCTTTTGGGTGTAGCTCTCCACCCCGATATCGATCAGGAACGGTCTGCCGTCCTTGTATACGGTGATGCTGCCGGTATCGTTGTGGTTGTGGCTGTCGCCGTTGGAGCCGAACTTTGCACCCAGCACCCAGCTGCCCTGCCGCGCGGCATAGACGCCCACGCTGGGATACCACACAGCAGAACGATGTCGGGGCGCTGCGGAGTACGCCATCAGTTTCAGCTTCGGCAAAGGCGGTGGTCAGCCGGTACCACAGGTTGATATGGGTGCTGCCGTCCGGGTTCTGCAAATGGTCGGGGTCGGCATCGGCGCGGAAATCTGCCGCCGCAAGGGCCTGCAGGGCATCGCTGCCCACAGCCTGCCCAAAGCGGTATTCCCGCGCACCGCACCGTCCGGCAAGGGGGCTGCAATCGCCAAAGTTCAGATAGTAAGGTCCTTCCACATGGACATTGCAGATGTACTCCGCGATATTTTGGATCTTTGTTTCTCTGAATAGCGGGCGGAAGGCCTCCGGCGCAACGTTGGATAAAATTTCAAGACAGCCCCACAGGGTCAGTCCGGCGTGGCGATAATACTGCGCACCCTCGCTGCAACAGCCGTCCTCGCCGTAGTCCTTCAAAAAGCAGTCAAGGCTGTAGGCTGCCTGCTTGACGGCAGCTTTTCGCTGCTGCTGGGTGGTGGGCAGCAGAAAAACGGTGAGCAGCACATTCTGAGTGCACCAGCTCGTCCAGTTACACATAGGCTCTTCGCCGTTGCCCATCCACCAGAAGTGGCTTGTAAAATAAGGCGTCAGGATGCGGGCGTCCAGCTCCCGCTCCATCCTCGCCGTGATGCCCGGCGCGGCAGTATCCAGCTCATCGGGCAGTAAGTACCGGGTCAGCGCCAGAAGCGCGCCGGTCTCGGCGGCAAATAAATCCACGATGGGGCGGGTGGTGTCCGGCAGGGGCAGCTGCGGGGTGTCCCGCACATAACTGTTGTGGGCGGGCAGCTGCCATGCACTTTCCTCGCAGATCGCCCATACGGTATCGGCAATTTCATCCAGAAAGCGCCCTTTGTGCTCCACACACTCGGCACTTACCAGCGCGCACAGCCGCGCCCGGCGGGAAAAAAGTAAGCCGTCTCCCATGGGGTGCGCCGCCCAGTGTGGGTGAAATCCAGCCAGAGCGAGAGCGGCAGGGGCGCAATGGGCGTTTGCAGCGCGGCTTCCCCGCCTGCAAAAAGCGCTGCTTTTGCCCGCAGGGGCAGCCCCTGCCATGCGGTGTGCTCTTTGACAGGGGGAAAGGGCCGGTAATCGGGAAGAAATTCCGGCAGATGGGCAAGTTGTTCCTGTATCATAAAAGCCTCCGATTTTAAATACTTTGCTGGTATTCCCGCGGGCTGAGCCCCGTGACCTTTTTGAATACCTTGGAAAAATAGAAAGCGCTCTCGTACCCCAGTTTCTCAGCGATCTCGTATACTTTCAAATCGCCCTGTTCCAGCATCTCTTTTGCCGCAGCGATGCGGGTCTCGGTGATGTACTCCACAAAGCCGCTGTCGCCGTATTTGCCAAACAGCTGGCTGAGGTAGTTGGGCGAAAAATTGAACACCGCCGCCACATCTGCCAGCGTCAGTTTTTCCGAAAGGTGATTCTTAATATACTCCTGCACCTGTGCCACTACCTGCATCTTCCCGGCGGTGGCGTCGCCCTCGTTGACCTCCACGAACTGGATGGGCTGCTCCACCGTGAGCAGGGGCTGTAGGTGGGCGTTTTCCCGGCAGCGGCGCGCCAGCCCCAGCAGGGAGCCGGTGGGGCGTCCTACCGCCCAGAGCAGCCGTACCGTGAAATAGTTGTATAGAATTTGGCTGGCGCGTTCCAGCAGCGGGCGCAGTACCGTCCGGTATTTTTGGCACTGGGCATCGGTCAGGCAGAAAAGCACATTGCAGCGCATGGCATCCGCCCCGGTCACATAGCAGGGCAGGTAGTTTTGCAGGGTGGTCTCCAGCATCCGCCCGCAGGAAAAACTCAGCTTCAGCTGCTGGGCGGGGGTAAGGGCGGTGTTGGCGATGATCTCGCAGCTGGCTACAAGGTAGGCGTCGCTTGCAAGGTTCAGCTCCATGTGCTGCAAAGGCTGCTCCAATGCGGCTTCGTCCGGGAACAGCCCGGCGTACAACCGCACGAAAAAACGCTCCTGATAGCTGCGCACACTCTCGGCAAGATTTTCCTGTGCTGACAATTCGCCCAGCAAAGCACGCTCCTTTTTACCTTTTCGGCGGCCTTGGCAAGGGCGGTTTGCAGGTTTTCGGGGGTCAGGTCCAGCTTGACCAGATAATCCACCACTCCGGCACCCATGGCCTGCTTGATGTAATCAAATTCTTCAAAGCTGGTCAGCATGATAAAGGCGGGCAGGGCGTTGCGCTCCCGGCAGGTGCGGGCAAGGGTAAGCCCGTCCATCACCGGCATTTTTACGTCGGCAATGACGATATCCGGCTTCTCCCGCTCAATGAGTTCCAGCGCCAGCTTTCCGTTGCGGGCGGTGCCGCAGACGGTATAGCCCAGCTTTTCCCATTCCAGCATCCCCTGCAGGCCGATGAGCACCAGCGGCTCATCATCCACCAGTAATATCCGCAGCATGGGTGTCTCCTTTCTGTTGATAGGGCAGCCGGATGGTGACCTCGGTGCCCACGTCCTCTTCACTTTCAATGGTCAGGCCGTAACCCTCGCCAAAGGAATACCGGATGCGGCGGTTCACGTTCCACAGGCCGACATGACGGAACTTTTCAGCCTTTTCGGCACCCTCGGCGGGCTCGTCCAGAAGGTGAGCTACCTGCTCCGGCGGCATGCCCACGCCGTCATCGGTAATGCGCAGCAATACGTCCCCGGTATCCGGGTCGGTGGAGATATCCAGCAGCACGCTGCCGTGGCCGCCCTTGGGTTCCAGCCCGTGGAAGATGGCGTTTTCCACCAGCGGCTGCAAGGTGAACCGGGGAATCATGCAGTCCCGGCAAAGGGTCTCGCTTTCAATGCGGGAGACCTCAATCTCCAGGTCGCCGCCGTAGCGGTACTGCTGGATGGTAAAGTAATCGTTGAGCAATGCCAGCTCCTCCTGCAAAGGCACCAGCTTCTGGGTGCCTTTGGAGATGCTTTTGGTCAGCCGTGCAAAGGCGGTGACCATCTCGGCAATGCCGGGCGCGTGCTGGATGGTAGCCATCCAGCGGATGCTGTTGAGGGTGTTGTAGATAAAGTGCGGGTTCACCTCGTTTTGCAGCATCCGGTATTCCAGCTCCTGCTTGCGACGTTCGTCCTCCACCCGGCGGGTCATCAGGCTGTCCACGTTTTCAGCCAGCTGGTTGATGCCCCGGCCGATGTCGCCCAGCTCGTTGTTCCACTCCACCGTGCGGTCGGGGGCAAAGTTGCCGCTGCCCACGGTCTCGATGCGCTTTTGCAGCGCCTCCACCGGGCGGGTGATGACCCGCTCCAGCCAGTGCTGCATCAAAAAGCTCAGTCCCCAGATGATGGCAATGCCAAGGGCGACCAGCCACAGGTACACGCCGTAGTGCAGCAAAAAGGTATTTGCGGGCAAAAGCTGTACCAGTGCCGCGCTGCGGCCGTTCAGTGTTACCTTGACTACATAATACTTCTGGCCGTCCAGCTGCACCTTGCCCTGCCATGCGGTCTGCTCTGTCACGCCGTTATTGCTGCCGGTGCGCAGGGTGTAGTCCACCTCCCGCAGCGGATTTTCAATCTCGGTCAGGCTGCCGTTTTCGATCTGCCACAGGCGGCTGCCCATCTCCCAGTACAACGCGCTGCCGTCGGTCAGGCTGTAACCTGCTGCCGGGTCGGTGATAATGGCGGTATCCAGCGCAAGGTAGGTGCTGCCCCGGTGCAAGGTGCCCTTGCCGCAGCGGACAGGCTGGCTGATGGCGATGCAGCTCGGACTGCCGGGCAGCAGCGGGTCGGTGGCGAACTGCATCCCGTACCCCTTGGTGAGAAACTGCTTTACGCTGGTGCGGTTGAGCGCCGCCGAGGAGTTCAGCGGGCCGAACTGCAAATGCCGGTCGTTCTCATTGGTAACAAAAAGCGGAGGATATGGCTGTACAGGGTGCTGGAATAGTATTTTTCCTGCATGGCTTCGTAGGCGGCAATGGTCTGGGTGCCGTTGATATTTTCCTGCGAGATGTACCGCCGCACGGTGCTGTCAATGGAAGCCCAGTTCAAAAGAGCATCGGCGCTTTCCAGACTGGTCTCGATGGAGGTAGCCACCAGCCGCAGGTTGAACTCTGCCGCCTGCAGGGAGTTGGCACGCACATATTGGTTGGAGAGAATGAACAGCGCCGCGCCCACGGCCAGAGAGGTAAGAAAGGTAAAAAGCGCATTCCCCCACGATCTGCCGCCGCAGCGGGAAACGGTGGCTGCTCTTCATAACGGTGCCTCCTTTCTGGTGACAGTTTGCATTCTTTCCTTTATACAGTACTGATTCCGGCGCGGTTTGTCAACGGCTTTTTTCATGAGAATTGTGTACTTTATATGCTTTTCTTTCTCTCGTCACGGATGCAAACTGTGCAAGAGAACAAGAAAGTGCAGACTCCAGTGTAAGAAAGTACATCTTTTTTTAAAAGATACAGAAAAACTGCAACTCTTCCCGGAATTTTTCCATTCCGGTTTTTGCGTTTGTGCGGTATCCTAGTGTCAACAAAAGCGAGCGGCTCCCCGGCACGGGGGAGGCCGCTGCACGAAATACACACACTGCCCTGAAGGAGGACACACTTATGAAAAAGATCTCTCGTCGTTCGTTCCTTACCGCTGCCGCTGCCTGCGGCGCTGCTGCTGCCCTGAGCGCCTGCGGCGGCTCTTCTGCAAGCTCCACCGCTGCTTCCTCCACTGCCGGTTCCACCGCTGCTTCCGCAGCCGCAGGCCCTGTTACCCTGCAGTGGTCGGTGTGGGATAAGGAGTCCACTCCCCTACTGGCAGGCCATGGCCGACGGCTACATGGCAAGCCACAAGGACGTGACCATCGAGATGGTGGATCTGGGCTCCAGCGATTACATGACCGTTCTGGCTACCCAGCTGGCCGGCAGCGCTGATCTGGATATCGTGACCATCAAGGATATCCCCGGCTACGCAAACCTGATCAATCTGGACTACCTCAAGCCTCTGAATGAGGTGCTGACCCGCGACACTGGCGATTTCAACGGCACCATCGAGCAGCTGACCACCGACGACGGCAACTTCTACGCCGTGCCCTTCCGCAGCGACTTCTGGGTGCTGTACTACAACAAGGATCTGTTTGATGCTGCCGGTGTGGAGTATCCCTCCAATGACCTGACGATGGAAGATTACGATGCTCTGGCCCGCAAGATGACCAGCGGATCCGGCGACACCAAGGTCTATGGCTGCCACTACCACACTTGGCGCTCCGCCGCTTCTCTGTTCTCCATTCTGGACGGCAAAAACACCATCATCGACGGCAAATACGACTTCATGAAGCCCACTTACGATATGGTCATTGCCCAGCAGAAGGACGGCATCTGCATGGACTACGGCTACCTCAAGACCTCTTCTCTGCACTACTCCGCAGCCTTTGAGAACCAGCAGTGCGCAATGGTCAACATGGGCAGCTGGTTCATCTCCACGCTGGAAGCTTACATGAAGGATGCCGAGACCAAGTTCAACTGGGGCATCGTCAAGTATCCGCACCCCGCCGGTGCAGAGGCTGGTTCTACGCTGGGCACTGTGACCAGCTTGGCCATCAACGCGGATTCTCCCAAGGCAGAGGCCGCTGCCGACTTCATCAACTGGTGTGTCTCCGAGGAGGGCGCACAGGCCATTGCCAAGACCGGCACCTTCCCGGCCTGCGGCTCCGCTGCTACCGCCGAGATCATCAAGTCCACCGAGGGCTTCCCCGAGGACAGCAATTCTGTGGATGCACTGACCACCAGCAATGTCTATCTGGAAATGCCCTACACCCAGTACGCATCTGATATCGAGACCATTCTGAACGCCGAGCACGATGCCATTATGACCATGAGCGAGACCGTGGACGAGGGCATCCAGAACATGAACGATCAGGTTCCCGCAGTTCTCGGCTGATAAAGCGTTTTCCGCAATACGTTGCGGTTCTCCTTCTTCATTGTTTTCAATCCCCATTCATTTTCCGATGACGAGCATCGGAAAAAAGCCCTGTCCGAGCGGGGCGGGTATGCACAGCGCCCGCCCCGCTCATTTTTTGGAAAAATGGTTATACTTCCGGGAAAGGAGGCTCTTTTATGGCGAGTGCTGCTGTCCAGAATAAAACTCCCCGTAAAGTGCTAAAAAAATCGACCCGCGATTCTCTGATCGCGTATTCCTTCATTGCGCCAAACTTCATTGGCTTCTGCGTGTTTACGCTGGTGCCCATGGTGTTTGCCATTGCGCTGGCCTTCTGCGCATGGGACGGCCGCCACGCCATTGAATTTGTCGGCCTGAAAAACTTTGTAAAGCTCTTCACCACCGATAAAATCTTTCAGGCGGCTTTGAAAAACACCATCGTCTATGTCATCGGCACCGTGCCGCTGACGCTGGCCTGCTCGCTGGCCATGGCTGTGCTGCTGAACCAGAACGTGAAGCTGCGCAACTTCTTCCGCACCGTGGCGTTCTTCCCTTACGTTGCTTCGCTGGTGGCGGTGGCAGCGGTATGGAACATGATCTTCAACCCCTCCATGGGCCCCATCAACATGATCCTGAACCAGTTCTTCGGCGTGGCGGTGGAAAACCTGCCCCGCTGGGCTGCCGGCAAGGACACCGCCATGATCACGGTCATCCTGTTCAGCGTGTGGAAGAACATGGGCTACTACATGGTCATCTATCTGGCCGGCCTGCAGGGCTGCAACCCGGACCTGAACGAAGCCGCCGAGCTGGACGGTGCAAACCGCTGGCAGCAGTTCTGGCACATCACCCTGCCGCAGCTGCGCCCCACCACCTTCTTTGTGGTCATTATGCTCACCATCTCCGGCTTCAAGGTCTACGACCAGATGTACATGATCACGCAGGGCGGCCCCGGCACTGCTACCATGACGCTGGTGTACTACATCTATAATGTGGCCTTCGTCAATACCCCGAAATACGGCTACGCAAGTGCCATTGCCATGGTGCTGTTCGTACTGGTGCTGATCGTTACCATCATCCAGTTCCGCGGCTCCAAGGGCGAGAACTGAGAAAGGAGGAAGAAACCATGGCATCTGCTGCTATTAAAGACCAGGCCTCTCAGAAGCGCCGCAATTTCGTCTCCAAGTTCCTGATCTATTTCTTCCTCATCGTCATCACAGCTTGTATGCTGCTGCCTTTTTGTGGATGCTGTCCTCCTCCTTTAAGCTGAATAAGGACGTGTTCGGCTTCCCTATCCAGTGGATCCCCAAAAATCCCCGCTGGCAGAACTATGTGGACATCTGGACCCAGATCCCGCTGCTGACCTTTGTGAAAAACACGGTCAAGATCACCGTGGTGGTCACCCTGTTGCAGCTGTTCACTTCCTCCTTTGCAGCCTACGCCTTTGCAAAGATGCAGTTCAAGGGCAAAAACGTGCTCTTCCTCGGCTACATTGCCACCATTGCAGTGCCTTGGCAGGCCTACATGGTGCCCCAGTTCATGATGATGAGCTCGTGGCATTTGAACAACACCCATCTGGCCATTATGTGCCTGCAGGCCTTCAGCGCCTTCGGCGTGTTCCTGATGAAGCAGTTCTACGAGGGCGTGCCCACCGAGCTGTGTGAGGCTGCCCGCATTGATGGCCTGAGCGAGTACGGCATCTGGTGGCACATCATGCTGCCGCTCAGCCTGCCCGCCCTGTCCACCCTGACCATCTTCACCTTTGTGAACACCTGGAACGACTTCCTTGGCCCCCTGATCTACCTGACCAAGACCGAACTCAAGACCATCCAGATTGGTCTGCGTATGTTCATCACCCAGTATTCTGCAGAGTACGGCCTGATCATGGCGGCCTCTGTGGTGGCACTGATCCCGGTGCTGATCGTGTTCCTCTCCCTGCAAAAGTATTTTGTGCAGGGCGTGGCATCCACCGGCATCAAGGGCTAAACAAATCACCCGTAAGCGGGGCGTGGGCAGTACCCGCGCCCCGCATTTTTTGCAGAAATAGAGGGAAAACGTTATGTTATATCCTGAACAGAATGAAGCGCGCTTGAAGCTGAGCCTTGACGGCACATGGGCGTTTGCGCTGGGCAGCTGCGCGGAAACCCAGTTCGACCCCGCAAAGCCCCTGCCGGACGCCCAGCCCATCGCGGTACCTGCCAGCTACAACGACCAGAACGACCAGACCACCGCCCTGCGCCGCCACTACGGCTGGGTGTGGTATCAGCGCAAGGTCACCCTGCCCGCCTTCTGCGCCGGGCAGCGGGTGGTGCTGCGGTTCGGCTCGGTGACCCACACGGCAAAGGTCTGGCTGAACGGCCAGCTCATTGCGCAGCACAAGGGCGGCTTTACCCCCTTTGAAGCGGACGTCACCGCCCTGCTGCAACCCGGCGAGACCGCACTGCTGACCGTCGCCTGCGACAACCGGGTAAACCACAGCACCCTGCCTGTGGGCAACGAGGACGGACAGCTGGCCTTCTTTGGCTCGGACAACGCGGGCATCCCCAGTGTGGAGGCTGCCAAGCGTGCCGCCGCACCCCAGAACCGCCCCAACTTTGATTTTTTCAACTATGCGGGCATCCATCGCCCGGTGGTGCTCTACACCACCCCAAAAAGAGTATATCGAGGATGTGACCGTAGTGCCCGCCGTGGACGGCACGGTGCAGTCTGCGGTCAAAACCACCGGCAGCGCGCCTGTCCATGTCACGGTGCTGGATGCGGACGGCAACGCCGTTGCAAGCGCCGAGGGTACAGAAGGCACGATCACCATCCCGGAAGTGCATCTCTGGGAGCCCAGACCCGGCACGCCCTACCTGTACACCCTGCATGCCACCTGCGGGGCAGATGTCTACGACCAGGCCTTTGGTGTGCGCAGCATTGAGGTGCGGGGCACACAGGTGCTTTTGAACGGCAAGCCGCTCTATTTCAAGGGCTTTTGCAAGCACGAGGACTTTACCGCCCATGGCCGAGGCTTTGACCCGGTGCTGAACGTGAAGGATGTGAACCTGATCCACTGGGCAAACGCCAACGCGGTGCGCACCAGCCACTACCCCTACGCTGAGGAGTTCTACGACCTGTGCGACCGGGAGGGCATTCTGGTCATGGACGAGACCCCGGCGGTGGGCATCGGCGGCGGGGCGGCGGTGAATCCTTACAAGGAATATCCCCTTGCGGAGCATCACCGGCAGGTGCTTGCCGAGATGATCCATCGGGACAAAAACCACCCCTGCGTGGTGCTGTGGAGCCTTGGCAACGAGCCGGATCTGGAGCACTTCCCGCAGGATGCCTACGACTACTGGCACCCGCTGTATGAGCTGGCGCACCAGCTGGACCCGCAGGACCGCCCGGTCACCCTCGTCTGCTGCCAGAACGACTACACCAAGGATATCACCACCCGCACCATGGATATCGTCTGCATCAACCGCTACTACGGCTGGTACAACCTTTCCGGCGACATGGACGCCGCCTGCTATGGCTTGAATCAGGAGCTGGATTTCTGGGCAGAGCAGCACAAGCCCGTGATGATGAGCGAGTACGGCGCAGACACTGTGGCAGGCTTGCACACCGCCGGAGCCGAGATGTTCAGTGAGGAGTTTCAGGTGGAGTTCTACCGCCGTCTGGATGCAGAGTTTGACAAGCGCCCGCGGTTTGTGGGAGAATTTGTCTGGAACTTTGCAGACTACGACACTGTGCAGGGCCCCATGCGGGTGGATGGCAACAAAAAGGTCTGTTCACCCGGGATCGCCGCCCCAAGCTGGGTATGCACTTTTTGCGCCAGCGCTGGGGCAGATATCCCGACCTTTGGATTTAAGGAGTAACTATAATGAAAACCTACCCAAACCACGCCATGACCGATGCCGAAGCACGGCAGGCACTGGCCGATGCCTGCAAACAGGTGGAGACCAATCTGCCCCTGTACACCTACCAGTGCCAGAACCATTCCAGTGTGAACGATATCTACCCCGGCTGCGCCAATAACCAGTGGACCTGCGGCTTTTGGCCCGGTGAGATCTGGCTGGCCTACGAGGCCACCGGGGACGAAAAATTCAAGACAGCCGCCCTCATTCAGGTGGACAGCTTTGCGGACCGCATTGCCCGCAAGGTGGAGGTGGACCACCACGATATGGGCTTTTTGTACAGCCCCACCTGCGTGGCAGCGTGGAAGCTGGTGGGCAGCGAAACCGGCAAAAAAACGCCGCCATTGCCGCCGCCGACCAGCTGCTGACCCGCTACCAACCCAGCGGCCGCTTCTTGCAGGCATGGGGCACTATGGACGACCCCGGCAACTACCGCTATATCATTGACTGCATGCTCAATGTGCCGCTGCTGTACTGGGCAGCGCAGGTGACCGGTAGCGACCACTACCGCGAGATCGCCGCTGCCCACACCGCCACCACGCTGGCAAACTCCTTCCGGCCGGACGGCAGCACCTACCACACCTTCTTTATGAACCCGGACGGCACCCCCAAGGGCGGACGCACCTGTCAGGGCTATAAGGACGACAGCTTCTGGGCACGGGGACAGGCGTGGGGCGTGTACGGCAGCGCCATTGGCTACACCTACACCCACGACGAAAAGTTTTTGGATGTGTTCCGCAAGGCGCTGGAATTTTACCTTTCCCGCCTGCCGGAGGATATGATCCCCTGCTGGGATATGCTTTTTGCCCCGGAAAGCGGCGAACCCGGGATTCCTCCTCCGCTGCCATCGTGGCCTGTGGATTGCTGGAAGCGGCAAAGTATGTGGACGAAACAGAAGCTGCCCAGTGGCGCACACTGGCACGGCAGATGCTGGCCAGCCTTGCCGCAAATTATGCGGTAAAGCCTGGTACCCTCGGCTCCGGCCAGCTGCTGCACGGCACTTACAGCAAAAAGAGCCCCTACAACACCTGCACCCCGGAGGGCGTGGATGAATGTACGAGCTGGGGCGATTATTTTTTACATGGAGGCGCTGACCCGCCTGACCAAAGACTGGGAGATGTACTGGTGATGAACTTGCAGACCAAAGCGGATTTTACCGCACTGATGCACAAATTTCTCGACCCCCTCAAGCCCTGTTATTCCGCAGGCTGCGCCCGGCTGCATCTGGGCGAGACGGGTGTGACCTACAACCAAAATGCCATTGAGCTGGAAGCCTTCAGCCGCCCGCTGTGGGCGCTGGTGCCCTTCTGGGTGGGCGGCGGCTCTGACCCGGAGTTTGAAAAAATCTACCGCAAGGGTCTTGCCGCCGGCACCGACCCGGAAAACCCCGAATACTGGGGCACCACCGGGGAATACGACCAGTGTTATGTGGAGATGGCGGCTATTGCCTGCGGCATCCTCACCGCACCGGAAAAGCTGTGGACCCCGCTTTCTGATACCGAAAAACAGAACCTTGCCGCATGGCTGGGGCAGATCAACGCCCACACCATCCCGGACTGCAACTGGCAGTTTTTCCGCATCCTTGTAAACCTTGCCCTGAAAAGCGTGGGGATGCCTTACAGCCCGGAACTGCTGGAGGATGGCCTTTGCAAAATTGACAGCTATTACAGCGGCGACGGCTGGTCCACCGATGGCGCCTCCGTGCAAAAAGGATTACTACATCCCGTGGGCCATCCAGTATTACGGACTGCTCTACTCTAAATTTGCCGCCGACACCGACCCCCGGCGTGCTGCACTCTACCGCCAGCGCGCCCAGCTGTTCGCGCAGCAGTTCGTCTATTGGTTTGATTCAAACGGCGCGGCGCTGCCCTTCGGGCGCAGCCTGACCTACCGCTTTGCTCAGAACAGCTTCTGGGCGGCCTGCATCTGGGCAGGGCTGGAGCCGTTGCCCCTGCCGGTAATGAAGGGCCTTATCGTCCGCAACTTCAACTGGTGGCTGGGGCAGAAAATGTTCGACCGGGACGGCATCCTGACCATCGGCTACTGCTACCCGCAGATGTACATGGCCGAGCGGTACAACGCCCCCGGCAGCCCCTACTGGGGTATGAAGAGCTTTTTGCTGCTTGCTTTGCCGGACGACCATCCCTTCTGGTCTGCCGAGGCCGCGCCCATGCCCGCATTGGAGCAGCTCAAGCCCATGCCATACGCCAATATGCTGGTGCAGCGCCGGGCGGGGCGGGTAACGGCCTATGCCGCCGGTGTCAACGAGGGGCCACGGCCACGGACAGTTCCCGGAAAAGTACGCAAAATTTGCCTACGATACCCGCTTTGGCTTCTGCGCCTCCCGCAGCCGGGAGGTGCTCAATCAGGCGGCGCCGGACAGTATGCTGGCCTTTGTCATCGACGATAACGTGTTTGTGCGCAAGGTGAGCAAAACGTGGGAAATTGAAGCCGGGGCTGTGACTGCGCAGTGGTCGCCCTTCCCCGGCATTGAGGTGACCACCACCATCACCCCCACGGCCACCGGCCACCGCCGCCATCATGAGATTGACAGCAGTTTCGACTGCGAAGCCTACGACTGCGGTTTTGCCGTGCCCAATTTTGCACCGGGCTACGCCGAAAGCGCGGAAAACGATACCGCCGAAGCCCATTGCGACACCCTGCGCTGCACCGTGCGCGGCAGGGGAGAAGCAGTGGTCATCGGCTGCGACCCCAACACCAGCCTGTACTTCACTAACGTCCATCTGCCCGCCGTGAAGTACCACATCCCCAAAGGGCACACAGGACTGGGACACCAAACTGATGCCGCTTCTTTTTAGACGCAACAAGCAAACGGACTGATGCCGTTTTGATAGGCACTATTTTCTTTCCAGAAAAACAGTCGTTTTGTGCGGCTGTTTTTCTTATATCCTGTGCTATAATAAAAGCAGAAAATGCTGCGAGGTGACATTTATGCCGTTAAATCATCCCATTACCTCGGCGCTTCTGGCCGACCCGGAAATTTTCCAGCAGAACCGTCTGCCCTTCCATGCCCATTTTACCGACCAGACCAGCCTGGAACTGCCCCTGACCGTCAGCTTGGACGGCGAGTGGAACTTCTGCTATGCGGAAAACCTGACTGCACCCTTTACGGACTGGGACACCCTGACCGTGCCCGGCTTCATCCAAATGCAGAGCCTGCAAAAGCCCGGCCAGCCCTACGGCACGCCCCATTACGTCAACACCCAGTACCCGTGGGATGGCCACGAAAAGCTGCACCCCGGTCAGATTCCGCAGGACTATAACCCCATCGGGGAATACCAGCGCAGTTTCACCCTGCCGGAAAGCTGGGCAAGCTGTTACTTGCGCCTGAACGGTGCCGACAGTGCCGCCGCCGTCTGGTGCAATGACGTTTACATCGGCTACACCGAGGATACCTTCACTCCCGCTGAATTTGACATGACCGCCGCCGTCCACCCCGGCGAAAATACCCTGACGGTACAGGTGTACCGTTTCTCCTCCGGCAGCTGGCTGGAGGATCAGGATTTCTGGCGCATGAGCGGCTTGTTCCGCTCTGTGGAGCTGTTCACAAAGCCGGAAATTCACCTCGAGGATGTCTTTGTGAAGCAGGATTTTGCCCCGGACTTTTCCAGTGCCACTGTCACCTTTGATTGCAAGGTCAGCGGGGCGGGAACGGTGTCGGTGGTTTTTGATGGCGAGGAGCAGTCTGCTGAGGTGGGCGAACCTGCCGAATACGACAGCGGTGTGGTGTTCGGCAAGGGCGAGGCCGACCCGGACGTGGAAGAGGACGTGCAGGATGTCTCCTTCACCTTTACGGTGGAGCATCCCACCCTGTGGAGCGCCGAGCAGCCGAACCTGTACGAAGCAGAAATTGCCCTGCTGAACGAGGGTGCTCTCGTGGAGCGCACCGGATTGAAAGTCGGCTTGCGTAAGTTTGAGCTGAAAGAACGCCAGATGCTTTTGAACGGCAAGCGTATCGTGTTCAAGGGTGTCAACCGCCACGAGTGGAGCTGCCGCACCGGCCGCACCGTCAGCCGGGAAGAGATGCTGTGGGATGTAAAGAACCTGAAGGCCCACAACGTCAACGCCGTGCGCACCAGCCACTACCCGGACGACCCCTATTTCCTGTCCCTGTGCGATGAATACGGCTTGTATGTCATCGGGGAGACCAATCTGGAAACCCGGCACATGGCAGAAGCTGGGCGCGGACGGTTCGGATGAATGGACGCTGCCCGGTGCGCGCCCGGAGTGGCGGGAGAACGTGCTTGCCCGTGCCGAAGCCATGCTGGAACGGGACAAAAATCACCCCGCCATCCTCATTTGGAGCTGCGGCAACGAGAGCTACGGCGGCAAGACCCTGTGGGAGATGAGCGAGTATTTCCGCAACACCGACCCCAGCCGCCTTGTGCACTACGAGGGCATTTTCTGGAACCGGGAGTACCCCGCCACCTCCGATATGGAAAGCCAGATGTACACCCCGGTGGCAGACATCAAAAAGTTTCTGGCAGAACACCCGGAAAAGCCCTTTATCATGTGCGAGTACAGCCACGCCATGGGTAACTCCAACGGCGGCATCACCGACTACACCGAGTATGCCTATGAAGAGCCGCTCTATCAGGGCGGATTCATCTGGGACTACATCGACCACGGCATTGCAGTGACAAGCCCGGACGGCAAGCCCGGCTTTGCCTATGGCGGCGACTTCGGCGACCGCCCCACCGACCGGGAATTCTGCGTGGACGGCCTTGTGCTGCCCGACCGCCGTAACACCCCCAAAATGGACGCCGTCAAGGCGGCCTACGCACCGCTGAAGATCACCCTGACCGACACGGAAGCCGTGATTGAAAACCGGAATCTCTTTACCGACCTGAACGCCTACGACCTTGTGTTTGCGTCCTCGGTCAACGGCAAGCCGGAGCGCCGGGCGGTGCTGCGGGCAGACTGCAAGCCGGGCGGGACGGAGCACATCCCGTTTCCCTTTGCCTTACCGGAGGCTGGGCTTGCCTGCATGACCGTTACCGCCATCCAGCGGGCTGCACTGCCCGGCATCCCGGCGGGCTATGAAGCCGCTTTGGGGCAGGTATGGCACAACTACGCCGTCGCCCGGCTGACCCTGCCCGCTCCGCAGCTGGTAGAGATGGACTGCAACATCGGCGTAAAGGGCAAAGGCTTCGAGTATATTTTCGGCCGAGGCAAGGGGCTGGTGTCCATCCGCTATAACGGCGTGCAGCTGCTGGACGATACCGTGCGCCCCAATTTCTGGCGTGCTCCCACCAACAACGACGAGGGCTGCGCAGAACCTTTTGCATTTGCCTTCTGGAAAACTGCCGGTCTCTATGCCCGCTGCGATAACCTGACTACCGAAACAAAGGGCGAGTTCGTCATCGCCCGCGCAAACTACACCCTGCCAGATGGGCAGACGCTGCCCATTGATTTTGCCATCGACGGCGCAGGCCGCTGCGATATCACCATGACATGGCAGGGCACGCGCACTGAGCTGCCGGAGTTCGGGCTGCTCTTCCCGCTGCGCCGGGAGCTGACGGAAGTCTCCTATCTGGGTCTTGGCCCCCGGGAGACCACCGCCGACCGCACTGCAGGCGGCAAGATGGGTGCGTGGAACTACAACGTCCGGCAGGATTTTGCCCAGAACACCCCGGTCTACCCGCAGGAGTGCGGCAGCCGCACCGGCGTGTACAGTGCAGCTGTCACCGGCAGCGGATTGAATATAGGCATCAGCTTTGCAGGGGACGGCATGACCTTCTCGGCGCTGCCCTACACGCCCCATGAACTGGAAAACGCCCGCCACCTTTACGAGCTGCCCCGGGACGACAATAAGACGGTCGTCCGCTGCGCTGCTTTCCAGCGCGGCGTGGGCGGCGACAACAGCTGGGGCGCAAAGCCCCATGCAGACGCCTGCTTTGCGGTGGAGAAGGGAACCTCGTTCCGTTTTACGATTCAAAAATAAAAATTTACTTGGCTAAAGTGGTGGGTATCATCGTGATACCCACCACTTTGGTCTTATTGCGAAACCGTAACAAGACAAAAATCAGCGCAATATTCAAATAGTATATTTGCGATATGCAATCCAACGTTGTAGCTGCTGCATTAAAAAGTTGAATTTTTATGGTTTATGGAGAAATAAGGAATTGTGTCAAAATGACACAATTGCTCCGGGCACCTTCATAGAACCATGGAATGTGAATATTTTGCTTTCATAGGAGTTCATGTTTTTTACTGAATCTCGTGAAAAGCGTATAAAAAGCTTGCAATCATCTGTAAAATGTGGTATATCCATTATACGAAACATTGCTTTAAAAGAACACTCCACCGTTCAATGATGTGTAAAGTGAGGTGCCTGCCATGACCGCCGTGATCTATGCCCGCTATTCATCGGATAACCAGCGCGAAGAATCCATTGAAGGCCAGATTCGTGAATGCACGGCCTATGCGGAAAAGAACGGCATCACCATCGTCAAGCACTACATTGACCGTGCCATCTCTGCTAAGACAGACAACCGCCCGGAGTTTCAGCAGATGATAAAAGACAGCGACAAGAAGCTGTTTGACATTGTGCTGGTCTGGAAGCTGGACCGCTTTGCCCGAAACCGCTACGACAGTGCCCGGTACAAGACCCAGTTGAAGAAGAACGGTGTCAAGCTCATGTCGGCTACCGAGATCATCTCGGATGGCCCGGAAGGCATCATTCTGGAATCGGTGCTGGAAGGCTATGCGGAATATTATTCCGCTGACCTGTCTGAAAAAGGTCATTCGCGGCATGACGGAAAACGCCCTGAAAGGAAAGTTCTCTGGCGGTGCTATCCCTTTCGGCTACATCATCAATGCAGACCGCCGCTTTGAAATTGACCCCTCTCACCGCACCTTTTGTAGCAGAAACCTTCCAGCGGTACAACGACGGCCAGACCATGCGAGAAATTCGGGATTGGCTGAACGAAAAAGGTATCAAAAACAAGCGCGGTGGGCCGATGAGCTTCAATGTTATTCAGCATATGCTGAGCAACCGCCGTTATATTGGTGAATTGAAGTACCGGGACATCCTGATTCCCGATGCGATTCCGCCCATCGTGTCCGTGGAGATTTTCAATGAGGTGCAGGAGAAGATGTTGAAAAACAAGAAAGCTCCTGCCCGGAGAAAGGCAGAGGATGATTACCTGCTCACCACTAAGCTGTTCTGTGGTCACTGTGGTGCGCTGATGTTTGGCGAAAGCGGCACAAGCCGGACAGGTGAAGTTCACCGCTACTATAAATGTGCTACTGCCAAAAGCACAAGGGCTGTAAGAAAAAGACCGTCCGCAAACAGTGGCTGGAAGATCTGGTGGTCAACCAGACCATGCAGCTTGTCCGGGATGATGCCGCCATGGAATCCATCATCGCCAAGGTCATGGAGCTGCAAAACAAGGAGAACACCAACATTCCCCTTTATGAAAAGCAGCTCCGGGATGCGGAATCCGGTATCCAGAATATGCTCAATGCGATTCAGGCCGGTATCCTGACCAGTTCCACCAAGGAGCGGTTGGAACAGCTCGAAGAAACCAAGCGTGAGCTTGAAGCCCGCATTGCGGAAGAAAAGCTGGCAAAGCCCAAGGTCACGGAAGATTTCATCCGCTTCTGGCTGCTGCGGTTTCGTAAGCTCAACATGAACCAGAAAGATCAGCGGCAGGCATTGGGGATACATTCATCAATTCGATTTACCTGTATGACGATAAGGTTTTGATTACCTTTAACTATAAAGAGGGTACACAGACCATTCCTTTTGAAAAAGTAGAGGAATCCAAAGCAAAGGGAAATGGTTCGGATTTTGATTGCGTAACTGCACCACAAGGAAGACAGCTTTTGATAGCTGTCTTTTTTGTTTTACACGGCAGTTTCCCTTTAGCAGTAACTGCGGATAAGAGGACTTGAACAGGGCGGCGGCGCGCAGCGCCGGGCGCAGGCAATCAGCCCGGTGGGCTGTTGCTTAGCCTGCGGTTCCCAACCTGTAGGAATGTCTATCGGGAGGCAGACCGTCCACTGTCTTTTTTGTTTTACATGGCAGTTTCTCTTTAGCAGTAACCGCGGATAAGAGGACTTGAACAGCAACGACGACGACCGCAGCCAGCGGCTGAAACAGGGAAGTTGTTGGGGCCGCGTTCTGATTTTTCAAAGCCCCTGCCAAGGGGCTGCAGAAAAATCAGCAAACGCAAGGGCCCTGACCGCCAGATTCCGCTGCGGTTCCCAGCCCCTGCCGGGAGGGCTGCCGCTAAATTGAAACAGCGCCGGGAGGCCTGCCGCTAAAATAAAAAACACCGCCTATCTGCGTAATGAAACGCAGGTGGGCTCTATTGGTTTAGAACGTGCATCGGATACAGCCATGAAGGCCAGATTCCGATGCCGATGACCCCGCTATCCAGCGCAATATGATAGTTGGCGGCATCGCCCCATTTCATATCGGTATAGAACGGTAGTAGGCAGCGCGGCGCTTGTCCTTCTCCTTCAGACGGGCCTTTTTCTCCCGCTCCCCATAGACCCGCACGATGCGGTCGGCCCGGAACTTCATGTCCGCGTGGACAAAGACCTTCAGGCAGTCGGTGCGGTCCTGCAGGATAAAATCGGCGCAGCGTCCTACGATGACGCAGGGCTCTTTTTCTGCCAGCTCCCGGATGATCCGGTATTGCAGCTTCCAGAGCAGGTCCTCGTTGGTGAGGCCGAAACTGCGGTCGGTAAAGGCAGAGGCAGGAAACCGGGGGGTGTACTCTCCGGCCTCCTTGATCGGCTCGTCAAAGCCGCTTTCGACAGCCAGTTTCTGGATCAGTTCGGCGTCGTAGCACTGGATGGCTTGCCGATGGTTCTGCCGCCGCTGCCAAACTCGCGGCTGATGGTGATGATATGTTTTTCCATTAGAAATCTCCTTTCTCATTCAGTTCACGGTAGGTCTTGAGGATGAGATAGCCAGCGATGAGGAAGGTGAGGATATCCGACATGGGCATGGAGTACAGCACGCCGTCCAGCCCGAAGAACCGGGGCAGCAACAGGGCAAAGCCCACGCCGAACACCACCTCACGCACCATGGACAGGGCGGTGGATTCCGCTGCCTTGCCCATGGCCTGCAAAAAGATGAAGCAGGCCTTTGTTGACACAGGCCAGAATGATCATGCACAGGTAGATGCGGAAGGACTTCACGGCAAAGTCTGTGTAGTAGACGCTCTCGTTGGCGGCACCGAACAGGGCGATCAGCTGCCGGGGAAGCAGCCCTCCACCAGCACCAGTGCAACAACGCCCACGGTGGCTTCTGCCAGCAGCAGTTTCGTGAACAGCTCCTTCACACGGGCAGGCTTTTTGCGCCCATGTTGAAACCCACCACGGGGATGCAGCCAGCCGCCATGCCCACCACGATGGAGATGACGATCTGGAAGAACTTCATCACGATGCCAACAACCGCCATGGGAATCTGGGCGTATTGCTCCTGCCCGAACACGGTGTCCAGTGCGCCGTATTTGCGGATCATGTTGTTGATGGCTGCCATTGCCGCCACAAGGCTGATCTGGGACAGAAAGCTGGTCATGCCAAGGGTCAGGGTGCGGCCGCAGATGGAGCCTTTCAGCCGGTAGTCACCCTTTTCAGGGCGGATGATCTTCATGTGCAGCAGATACCACACTGCCAGCGCTGCGGTGACCAGCTGACCGATGACAGTAGCCACCGCCGCGCCCATCATGCCCCAGCGCAAGCCGAAAATGAAGATGGGGTCCAGAATGATGTTCAGCACCGCACCCGCAAGGGTGGAGATCATGGCAAACCGGGGGGTTGCCATCCGCGCGGATGATGGGGTTCATGGCCTGCCCAAACATATAAAAAGGGCACGCCCAGCGTGATATAGAAGAAATATTCCTGGGAGTGGTGGTAGGTCTCGGCGTTGACCGTTCCGCCGAACATGGCGAGAATGTTGTCCGCAAAAATCAGATAGAGCGCCGCCAGCACAATGCTGCTGACCAGACACATCACCACCGCATTGCCGACGCTCCGCCTTGCCTTGGGAACTTCGTTCTGTCCAAGGCTGATGCTGACGAAAGCGCAGCAGCCGTCACCGATCATCACGGCAATGGCCAGCGCTACCACCGTCAGGGGGAACACGACGGTGTTGGCGGCGTTGCCGTAGGAGCCAAGATAGCTGGCGTTTGCAATAAAGATCTGGTCCACGATGTTATACAGCGCGCCGACCAGAAGCGAAATAATGCACGGGATCGCATATTTCTGCATCAGCTTGCCGATGCGCTCCGTGCCGAGAAATTGATTGGAACTTTCCATGGGATTCACCTTTACCTTTCCATTTTGGGGCAAAAAAAACAACGGGCAGCCCTCATGCAACCGGTTTTACGCATGAGTGCTACTCGTTGTACGAAATCATTATAGCCTGCCTGTCTGGAATTTGCAAAGGCAGTTTTGCACAAGAATTGTACTGGGCATTCTGCGCAGATTGCACGAGGAAAACTTTGTGAAAGATGCCTATTTTTGAAGCCCGCCAACCTACCGTGGTACAATAAAGTAAAGAGTAAAATTACGCTGGAAAGTCTGTTTTTGCAGCCTTTTCATACAAGGGAAAGAGGCAATACCATGTCACGGTTTCAGGCGGGAGCGCTGGTGGTCTACGGAAATCTGGGAGTGCACGAGGTGGAAAGGGTCGGGCTGCGGCGCTTTTTTTGCGATGAGCCCGCCAGAGAGTATTACACCCTCCGGCCCTATTTTTCGGATTCTCACGACCGCAGCTATATCCCCACGGTGGCGTAGTCGTACAGATAGTCCCGCACCATGGCACGCTCGGCAGAGGTGATGGTCTGATACCACGACACCAGTGTTTCCTTGTCGTGGGTGCCGGTGTACGCCACACTGTTCACCGGGTAATTATGGGGCAGGTAATCGCTGGCACTGCCGGTGTCACGGGAGTCGAAGGCAAATTCCAGCGCCTTCATGCCGGGGAAGCCGCTGTCCCGCACCAGCTGCCGGACGGTCTCGCTCATATAGCCCAGATCCTCTGCAATGATCTCCCGCTTGCCCAGCGCCTGCTCCACGGCTCGGAACAGCTCGATGCCGGGGCCTTTTTCCCAGTGGCCGTCCACCGCCGTCTCGCTGCCGTAGGGGATGGAGAAATACTCATCGAAGCCGCGGAAGTGGTCGATACGGACCACATCGTACAGCTCGAAGCAGTACCACAGGCGGGTGATCCACCACTGATAGCCGGTTTCGCGGTGAGCTTCCCAGCGGTAGAGCGGATTGCCCCAGAGCTGACCGGTGGGCGAAAATCCATCCGGGAAACACCCGCCACCGCCGTGGGCAATTTTCCTGATCCAGCTGGAACAGCCCCGGGTTTGCCCATGCATCCGCCGAATCCAGCGCCACATAGATGGGGATATCGCCGATGATGCGGATGCCCTTTGCTGTTGGCGTAGGCCTTTCAGCCTGCGCCACTGCTGGTCGAACTTGAACTGGAGATATTTGTGGTACTCCACCTCAAAATACAGCTCCCGGCGGTAGTAGTCCATCGCGGGCTGCCAGCGCAGACGGATATCCTCGGCCCACTCGATCCACGGCTTGCCCTCAAAGCGGTCTTTCACCGCCATGAACAGGGCAAAATCATCCAGCCACCACTTGTTTTTGCTCACAGAACGCCGTAAACACTTCGTTGTGGCCGATGTCGCTGCGGGAGTACGCCAGCCGCAGCAGACGGCCGCGCTCGGTGTACAGGCGGCTGTAGTTGATATCGTCTGCCTTGCGGCCGAAGTTTGCCTTTTTGCACTCGTCGGCAGTCAGCACCCCTTCCTCCACCAGTGCATCCAGACTGATGAAATACGGATTGCCTGCAAAGGCGGAAAAGCTCTGATAGGGGCTGTCGCCGTAGCTGGTAACACCCAGCGGCAGGATCTGCCAGTAGGTTTGCCCGGCTTCCTTGAGCCAGTCCACAAAGTCGTATGCTTCCTGCGAAAAGCAGCCGATGCCGTAAGGGGACGGCAGACTGCTGATGGGCAGCAAAATGCCTGCACTTCTCTGCATCTTCGATTCCCTTCCTTTATAACTCGATCAAAATACCTGCATGGTCGGATACCTGCGGCTCCTGCAAGCCGTTGAACACCACCCGGCTGCTTTTTACGGCTGCTGCTCGGGAGCACCAGATCTGGTCGATGCGTTTTTTTGCCGCCGCATCCGGAGCGTCCCGCCAGCCATCGATGGCCTGCACAACGGTGTAGCCATCGTCCCGCTGCTGCGCCAGACGATAGGTGTCCTGCCAGCCGCTGCGGAGGATGAGGTCATAGCCTTCCCCCGCACGTCGGCTTCACTGTTGAAGTCCCCCAGCAGAAAGGCGGTCTGTTTTGCACCCGCTGCCTGCGACAGCGTTTCCCACTGGGCAGCAAACGGCTCCTCTTCGTCCTTCCACCAGCCCATGTGCACCGTATAATACCAGACATCTCCTGCACAGATGCCCAGTGTGCGGCGGGTCTTCCAGTTGTTGTAATCGTTGATTTGGCTCAGCAGCAGGTTCTCGGCGGCGGTGATGGGCGCCCGGCTGAATACCGCCGCACCCTCATCGTAAATATCGTAGCCGACCTTTGCCGGGAGCCAGCTCCAGTAGTAGTGCGCGCCCCGCTGTTCCAGCATCCGGGCCACCGCAGCGGCATGGTTATCCGCTTTCAGCAGCACCATATTGCCGGGGCAGGGGTAGTACCCCGCCGGGACATCCGCCAGCAACGGCGCAGCGGCAGTCTGGTTCACCTCCTGCAGGGCGAACACATCCGGCTGTTCCTCTGCGATGAAATCTACAAAAGATCTCCCGCTTTGCCTCATAGTCCGGCTCGATGAGACTGTGGGTATTCAATGTCAGCAGTTTCATAGTTTTTCACAAAATATCATTGATGTCCGATTTCAGCACATCTGCCTTGGGGCCGTACACCGCCTGGATGCCGTCCCCCTTGACCAGCAGGCTCAGAGCGCCCTCGGCCTTCCATGCGGCGAGGTCGGCGACCTTGGCGGGGTCCTTCACGGTAACGCGCAGACGGGTCATGCAGGCATCCACCAGCGCGATGTTCTCACGGCCGCCCAGCAGGGCGATGATGCGCTCGGCCTGACCGTTGTCGGCCTTTTTGTCGGCCTTCTTCTCGGTCTTTGCGTCGGCAGCGGAATCGTCCGCGTTGTCATCGGTATAGTTGCCCAGACGGCCCGGCGTAGCCAGATTGAGCTTGCCGATCATGAAGTAAGCCACAACGTAGCCAATGGCAAAGAATGCGATCACGCAGATGACAAAGTTGATGATATCACCGCCCAGACCAGCCTGCAGAGACATGGGGATGCGGGTGATGAATTCCAGATTGCCGAAGGAATGCAGGCGCAGATGGATGATGCCGGCCATGGCAAAGGCACAGCCCTGCAGGATGGCATATACAATGTACAGCGGCATGGCGCAGAACATGAACATGAACTCCAGCGGCTCGGTCACACCGGTGAGGAACACAGCCAGCGCAGTGGAAATGAACATGGACTTATAGTTTGCGCGCTTGTCGACATCCACGCTGCGGTACATGGCCAGCGCGATACCCAACAGCAGTCCGGTTGCGCCGATCATCTGCCCCACCTTGAAGCGGGCGGGGGTAACGGTAGCCAGCAGGTTGTTATAGGCGGCCATGTCACCGGCCTTCTTGAAGTTGATCAGGTCCGTGGCCCATGCCAGCCACAGCGGGTCCTGCCCAAATACCTGACTGCCTGCATTGACGCCGGTGGCGATGGTGTAGGTGCCGCCGAAGGAGGTGTAGTTCATGGGGATGGTCAGCATGTGGTGCAGACCGAAGGGCAGCAGCAGACGCTCCAGCGTGCCATAGATGAACGGAGCCAGAACAGGAGAAGTCTCGGAAGAGTTGGCGATCCAGATGCCGAAGTTGTTGATGCCGGTCTGGACAACAGGCCAGAACAGCGACAGCACGATGGAAATGGCCACCGAGTAGCCAATGACCACCATGGGCACAAAGCGCTTGCCGTTGAAGAAGGCCAGTGCATCCGGCAGCTTGCGGAAGTTGTAGTATTTATTGTAAGCCACACCGCCCACAAAACCGGCGATGATGCCCACAAACACGCCCATGTTCAGGGCCGGAGCACCCAGAACGGAGGTAAAGTAGCCGTTGACGGCGATCTCCTGCCCGAACAGGGTGTGGGTCACGGCATTGGGATCTGCCAGCATGGCGCTGGTAACGCCGAAGATGTTGCCGGTGATCACGTTGATGAGGGCAAATGCCAGCACTGCCGCAAAGGCACCGCCTGCGCGTTCTTTTGCCCAGCTGCCGCCGATGGCTACGGCGAACAGGATATGCAGGTTGTTGATGACGGCCCAGCCGATGTTCTCCATCGTAGTGCCGATGGTCATGACTGCTGCAATGTCGCCGCCGCCCATCTGCACCAGCTTGCCCAGACTGATCATCAGGCCGGCAGCGGGCATGACGGCGATGACGGTCATCAGCACCTTGCCCAGCTTCTGTAAGAAGTCGAAGTTGATAAGCCCCTTTTTCCCCGGAGCTGCTTGTGTTGTTGCCATAATGTTCCTCCTTGTTTCCTTTTGCATCGTTTTACGCAAGCGTTGCATCACATTTGCGTAACTTTACGCAACAAGAATAGTCCAACTCCGCAATTTTTACAAGAGTTTTCTATGGCAAAAATGTTTTTCTACTTTTTCTACAACGCCGCAAAGATTCTTTGTTGAAAAGTTGTCGAAGGTGCGCAAAGAGTGACGCATTGCACGATTTGCGCAAAGCTCTTTGCGCAAACATTGACATTGCGTGCAAACCGCTTTACAATAGACCTATCCATCAGGGAGGAACAGACTATGGCAGTTGCCATCAAGGATGTGGCAGCGGCGGCGGGGTTTCCCCCCTCCACGGTGTCCCGCACCTGCAAGGACAGCCCTTCCATCAGCCGGGACACCAAGGAGCGGGTGCGCCGCATCATGGCGCAGCTGGGCTACGAGCCGAATTTTGAGACTGAACCGGTGGAGGCTTTTTCCAAGACCATCGGCATCATCCTGCCTTCCTCCCAGCGGGACGTATATGAAAACGCCTTTCATCTGGAGATCATCCGGGGCATCGGGCAGTTCTGCAACCTGCGGCGGTATGTGAACACGGTCATCACCGGGCAGGACGACGCAGAGGTTCTGGACGCCATCCAGAGCATGGTGGCCAACGCGCAGGCAGATGGTTTCATCCTGCTCTATTCCAAAAAGGACTGTCCTGTGGCGGCCTATCTGCGCAGCGAGGGTCTGCTTCACGTTATTGTGGGCAAGGCAGCGCAGTCGGCCAACCAGACCATCTATATCGACAATGACAACGCACTGGCGGGCGAGGAAGCCACCGATTACCTCTATGAAATGGGCCACCGCCGCATTGCCTATTTTGGTGTCAGCAACGCCATGCTGTTTTCGGCAGAGCGCAGGCGCGGTTACCAGATGTCCCTGCTCAAGCACGGCATCACCCCCGGGAAGAGGACTGCGTGGAAGTCGACGCCCTGAACGATGCTTACGAAGAAACGCTGAAGGCCCTGTTCACCGCGCCGGATCGCCCCACCGCCATGCTGGTCAGCGACGACATCCTTGCCGTGGTGCTGGAGCAGTTCTGCGGCAAGCTGGGGCTGCGCGTCCCGAAAGATTTGTCCATCGTGTCCTTCAACAACTCGCTGTTCTCCCGCATCACCAGCCCGCAGCTGACCACCGTGGACGTGAACCCCTACCAGCTGGGCATGGAAGCGGCCAGCCAGACCATCAACCACATCGAGAACCCGAATCTTCTGGCAACCAAGATCATCGTGCCGCACCGGCTCATCCCACGGGAAAGCTGCTGCCCTCCGCCGGAGATCTGATGTGCAAAAAACGAGGCCGTTTCCCCTCTCTTTTCCAGAGAGGCAGAACGGCCTCGTTTTGCTTATTTTTTCCGGTACTCCCGGGGTGTCATGCCGAAGTGCGCCTTGAACGCCCGATTAAAATAGGAGAGGTTCTCAAACCCGCACTGGGAAGCGATGGTCAGAACCGTCTCATCCGTGGCCTGCAGCGCTTCGGCGGCGGCGTTGAGCCGGTACTCGTTCAGAAAGGCCACAAAGCTCTGCCCGGTCATCTGCCGGAACCACCGCATGAAATGGCTGGCACTGAAGGAGCAGACCCCGGCGGCATCGGCGACCCGGAGCGCCTCGGCATAATGGGCCGAGAGCCATTGCAGGAGCGTTTTCAGCCGCTGGGTGTCGGCTGTCTCGGCGGCAAGCCGCTGCCGGCCCTGTGCAAGGAGCAGGGCAAGAAACCGCAGCAAGCGCCCCTTGACCTGCAGCTCGTAGCCGGGGAGCTTGGCACGGTTGGCATCCTCCACCTCCCGCAGGCAGGCGGCGGCCTGCAGATAGCACAAATCGTTCGGGGTCAGCCGCGCAGGCAGCGACAAGCGCCCGCTTTGCAGCGGAAGCAGATATTTCTCGGCACAAAGGTCCTCTGCGCCGCCCAGAAGCTCCAGCTCAAAAATGATATTTTCGTATTCCATGCACTGCCCCTTCGGCCTGCCGCAGGGCATGGAGGGTGCCGGGCGTAAAAATAAAGATGTCCCCATGCGGGCCGGGCAGCTTTCAGCGCCCACCTGCACCAGTCCTGTGCCCCGCTTGACAAAGACCAGCTCCATGCTCTCCTGCCAGTGGAGTGCCACCTGCGGAAAGTCCCCGGAATGGTGCAGGGATACAGATTGAAGGGAAACCGCACGGCACCATGCTGCTTGGTCTCCTGCAAAGATGCCTGATTTTGCATCGTTTCACCTCCCGATGATAGGATTGTACCACAGTCTGCACTTTTTAGGCAAGATTTTGATTGTTTTATGTGGTATATCTGGAAGTACAGATGTCAAACCTGTTTTCCGCAAGGTGTATTTGAAAACAAAGAAAATGACGAATATTTCGCAAGCACAAACGGGATCCAAGGCTGTTTCACGCAAGATCCGGCTGTGCTTGTAGAAATAGACTAAATTTTCAACTTTTCAGATACACCCTAACAAAGGAGGATGCATTTATGAGCTTTACCGAAACGTTACAGGGTCTCACGGGCAAGCCGCTGGCAGACTGCACGAATCAGGAGCTGTATCTCGCGCTGCTGGAACTCGTCCGGCAGAAGAGCGCTGACCGTGTGCAGCCGGTCACCGGCCGCAAGCTGTACTATATCAGCGCCGAATTTCTCATCGGCAAGCTGCTGTCCAACAACCTCATCAATCTGGGACTGTACGATGAAGCCCGGGATGCACTGGCTGCCGCCGGCAAAAGCCTTTCCGATATCGAAGAGGTGGAGCCGGAACCTTCTCTGGGCAACGGCGGTCTGGGCCGTCTGGCTGCCTGCTTCCTCGACTCTCTGGCAACGCTGAACCTGCCCGGCGACGGCGTGGGCCTGCGGTATCACTTCGGCCTGTTCCACCAGTCCTTTGAGGACGGCGTGCAGAACGAAAAGCCCGACCCGTGGCTCACCGCCCACAGCTGGGCGGAAAAAACTGACATCACCTACCCGGTGGAGCTGGCGGGCAAAGAGTACACCGCCCGGCTGTACAAGCTGGCGGTCACCGGCTACGAGGGCCGCACCAACACCCTGAACCTGTTTGACCTTGACACCATTGATGAGAGCATCGTCCATGACGGCATTGCCTTCGATAAAACTGCCATCGACAAGAACCTGACCCTCTTCCTCTACCCGGACGATTCCGATGAGGCAGGCCGCCGCCTGCGGGTGTACCAGCAGTACCTGATGGTTTCTGCCGGTGCCCAGCTCATTCTGGCCGAGTGTGCCGCCCGGGGCTGCGATTACCACGATCTGGCCGACTACGCCGCCATCCAGATCAACGACACCCACCCCAGCATGGTCATCCCGGAGCTGATCCGCCTGCTGGGGGAGAAGGGCATCGACTTTGACGAGGCCGTCGAGATCGTCACAAAGACCTGTGCCTACACGAACCACACCATTCTGGCCGAAGCGCTGGAAAAGTGGCCCCGCGCCTATCTGGATGCCGTGGTGCCCCAGCTGATGCCCATTATCGAAAAGCTTGACACGCTGGCCCGCACCCGCACCACCGACGAGAGTCTGGCCATCATCGACGGGGACGACCGCGTTCACATGGCCCACATGGACATCCACTTCACCCACTCCACCAACGGCGTGGCAGCGCTGCACACCGAGATTTTGAAAAATCCGAGCTGCACGGCTTTTACGAGCTGTACCCGGAAAAGTTCAACAATAAGACCAACGGCATCACCTTCCGCCGCTGGCTGCTGGAATGCGACCCCCGCCTGACCGCCGCGCTGGAACAGCACATCGGCTCCGGCTTCCGTAAGGATGCCACCGAGCTGGAAAAGCTGCTGGCTTTTGCTGACGACGAAGCTGTGCTGGAGCAGCTGACCGCTGTGAAAAAGGCCAACAAGGAAGCACTGGCAGACTGGGCTGCTGCGCACCCAGAAGGTGAGCGTGAACACCGATGCTGTGTTCGACATCCAGTCCAAGCGCCTGCACGAGTACAAGCGCCAGCAGCTGAACCTGCTGTACCTCATCCATCAGTACTACGAGATCAAGGCCGGGCACCTGCCCGCTGATCCGCTGGTGAGCATCTTCGGTGCCAAGGCGGCACCTGCCTACACCATTGCAAAGGACATCATCCATGCGCTGCTGACCCTGTCCAAGGTCATTGCCGCAGACCCGGAAGTGTCCAAGTGGCTGCAGGTGGTGTTCGTGGAGAACTACAACGTCACCGCCGCCGAAAAGCTGATCCCCGCCTGCGACCTGTCCGAGCAGATCAGCCTTGCCTCCAAGGAAGCCTCCGGCACCGGCAACATGAAGTTCATGCTGAACGGCGCGCTGACGCTGGGCACCATGGACGGTGCCAATGTGGAGATCAGCCAGCAGGTGGGCGAGGAGAACATCTATATCTTCGGCCAGACCTCCGATCAGGTCATCCACCGCTACGCCGTGGGCGACTACGACCCCGCCCAGTGGGTGGAGGGCGATGCCAACATCCGCCGCGCCATCAACTTCCTCACCGGGCCGGAGATGCTGGCCGCCGGTCACGCCGAAAACCTGACCCGCCTGCACAACGAGCTGATCCATAAAGACTGGTTCCAGACCCTGCCGGACTTCAACGCCTACGTTGTGCGCAAGGGGCAGGCCCTCAGTGATTACGCCTGCGACCCGAAGGGCTGGCGGCGCAAGTGTCTGGTGAACATTGCCAAAGCGGGCATGTTCTCCTCCGACCGCACCATTGCC
>VOFG01003876.1_pt1 | contig 42065 bp, 72 predicted proteins | sample 5384171 | NCBI WGS metagenome assembly VOFG01 (sample SAMN12384726, study PRJNA508395) | human gut metagenome | isolation source: healthy gut F | host: Homo sapiens
AAAAATCCTTCTACGGCCAATACTAAAGGTTCAAACTGCCAATAGCCAAATTGGAAGCGCTTACTCGTTTCACGGGCTATTAACTTGGCCGTCATGAGCATCATGATTTTAATAACAACATCGACAAAGGAAAATACACCATCTAATAAGACCGCGCTAGATCCTGTAACAATACCCATTATAGTGCCACTTACTGCTACAAGGGCCATTAACCCCTACGGATTGCATAAGTAACTTCTGTTCTATAGAGCGTCTTGCCCCTAATATATCCATTAAGTCCCCCACTTTCTTAATTTGTATGTCTTTTATTATACACCAAGGGTATTGATGCGCAATATGAGGCCAAATCAAAAACAGGTAGTTTGCCTTATATACAAACTACCTGTTATAAATAGTATTTAATTTTATTTTATATTCCCATGCTATTACATATCACATATTAACCTTGAGGATTAGGTACTATATGGCCAGCTACATAGCGCTCAACAATATGTCGATCATCACCAACATATAACCAACGTTCAAGCCGTTCCTCTAAGGTGCGTTCATTAGGTCAAATATTGATGTATCGTCAATGATAAGGGCATCTAAGTCACAACTTTTTTCAAAGCTACCAACCTTACCAAAGAACTTGCCGCCGCCCTTTGTAGCCATATAAAAGGCTTCACTTAATGTAAGTGGCGCATATGTTTGATCAACTTCTACCCATTTCATTTTTGACAATCCAATAGCTTCCGTAAGAACCTTCGCCATCGATACAATATGACCACCAGAGATATCGGAGCCCAAACCAATCGGTATATTTCGTTTCATTAGCTTACGAATCGGTGCAATACCACTTGATAGATTTACATTAGAATATGGACAGTGAGATACCATAGTTTGAGTTTCTGCCATACGATCTATTTCTGCATCGCTTAAATGAATGCAGTGAGCCATCACTGTAGGTACCTGTCCCATTAAGCGGTGTTCATAGTACACATCTGTATAATTTGGTGACTCTGGATGTAATGATGCAACCCAATCAATTTCACCGTGATTTTCTGACAAGTGAGATTGAATTGGTACATTATATTCTTCTGCTAAATTCCCTAGTCCACTCATTAATTCACTTGTACAAGATGGTACAAATCTAGGTGTAATAATGGGTTTAACCAATGGACCAAACTGCAATGATGCATCCAGCCATTCTTTTGTATCAATCAAGGACTGTTGTGTTTCCTCAATCAAGAATTCTGGACTATTACGGTCCATATTTACCTTACCTACATAGGCTGATAGTCCTGCTTTTTGTAAAAGCTCCATCAATACTAATGTACTTTCTTTATGGATGGTACCAAATAGTATACTTCTAGTAGTCCCATTGTGCCATAAATCCTGTACAAAGGCGCCATATACTAACCGTGCATAATCTGGATCACTAAACTTTGCCTCTTCAGGAAATGTATAGGTTTCTAACCAAGGCAGTAATTCTTTGTCCATGCCAAGACCACGATTACAATACTGCGGAGCGTGAGCATGTGTGTCTACAAAACCTGGGATGATGAGATGATCACCATAATTCGTAATCGCATGTTCTGCATACGCTGGTGGTATACTTTCACCACAATGAACAACTACACCATCGACGGCAATAACATAGCCGTGTTGAATAGCTACAAATTCTGAAGGACCTGGTGTATATAAAATATTTCCTTTTTAGAATAATTGTTGAATGCATATAACCTCCTCGCGTAATTAGATCCCCAAAGTGCTAAGCTCATATAACACGCTAGTTTTTTCTTTAATAGACTATGCTATATGATTCATAGTATATGCTATTTAAATAGCAAAGTGAATGATGAACGCCACAGTCATGATGTACATAATAGGATGAATTTCATGACGACGGCCCGTTGTCAGTTTAATCAATGTATAAGAAATTCTAGTAAATTCCTATAGTCCTTGTATCAAATCGTATGAATTTACATTTTATATTCTTTTTTCAATACATAACCATAGGCTTGTTTATATCCATTTGATTGTTCAGTAATGTATACACCTTGTATTTCCGGCGTAAAACCAGGCAGTTGATTAATACCGTCTTCTAAGGCTAAGAAATAGTCACACGCAGTCTTGGACCAACGCTCCCCTGGCTGCACACATATTACACCTGGCGGATACGGAAGAGCCCCTTCAAGGGCAATACGTCCTTCTGCTTCGCTTAGCGGTACTAATTCTCCTTTATTTCGTTGGAACTCAAAATTTGCCTCTTGTGGATTCATTACATAGTCAGGGAAGTATTCACCCAAGAATAATCGCTGTTGCAAAAAGACTTATATTTCTAGACTTATAAAAGTCATGCATTTCTTGGCATAACTGACGAATGTGGTAGCCTTTATATTTGTCTATATGACTATAGTAAATCGATGGCAACACCTCTTCCATCGGTACATCGCGATCTATGAGTTCTTCAAACCGAACGAGTTCCGCTACTAGCGCATCCATCTTATGCTTAGATTCTGCTGGTGTCATGAGGAATAAGATTGTATTTAAATCACATTTTTCAGGAATAATTCGATTTTCTCGTAAATAATTAGCAAGAATATTCGCAGGGATGCCAAACTCTTCATATTCTCCAGTTTCCACATCGATTCCCGGTGTAATCAGTTGAAATTTACATGGATCAATGAAATACTGTCCTTCACCATAGCCGTTAAAAGAATGCCACTTGGCTTCTGGCTCAAAAAAAAGCAAAATATTTTACATCACAAGCCATCTCCTGGGTATTTCCCTCTTCCCATGGTTTACCATGAACAATTGAGGTACTAAGGGGCGTAAATATTTACATTGTTTCAATACGGCTTTACGTGCATCAATAGCTACCTCAACACATTCACGCCATAATGTTTGTCCCAACTCGCCTTCATGAATTTTCGCATTTACATCAAGCGATGCAAATAATGGATAAAACGGAGATGTAGATGCATGCATCATAAAGGAGTTATTAAAATGCTTATGATCTACATAACGGTCTTGTCCTTTGATATGTTTATCTTTCTTATGGATTTGAGAGGTTTGTGAAAAGCCAGCTTGTTGCTTATGTACTGATTGAGTAACTAAAATACCAGGGTCATTTGGGCCCAATTCTAACAACAATGGACTACAGTCTTTCATCATAGGAATAAACTGTTCATACCCAACCCAAGCAGAATCAAAAGAAAATGTAGTCGCAAAGATGGCCTATTTTATCTACTACTTGCCGAGCATTATAAATCGTACCATCATAGGTTCCTAGTTGAATAACTGCTAATCGAATAGTACGTTTTGCATTTGCTTTTTCAGGTGATTTTTCAGCCACTAATTGACGTATATAACTTTCATCAAAGCAATGATCTAAAAATACCACCAATGGAGCCAAAAGGATTACGTGCTGTTTCAAGATATATCGGCGTAGCACCAGACATAACGAGGCCACCATGGCAGATAGATTTATGATTATTACGATCATATAAAATAATATCCCCTGGTGTTAAAAGAGCATTAAGCACCACCTTATTCGCAGAAGATGTACCATTCAATACAAAATAGGTTTTATCCGCATTGTAGACCTTAGCTGCATGCTTGAGCATCATACGCATAGCCTTCATGAATTAAGAGGTCCCCTAATTTTACATCTGCATTGCAAAGGTCAGCTCTAAATATATTCTCTCCAAAGAAATTGTAAAAGGCACGACCCGTAGGATGTTTATAGAAGAATTGGCCCCCTTGATGACCTGGACAGTCAAACTGTGAATTTTCATCCCCTACATAATCAGACAAAGCCCTGAAAAATGGTGGTAAAATAGATGCTTCATAGTTTGCTACAACTTTCTCTATCTCTGATGTACAGTCGTCGATACTCATAGATAAGAGCTCTATAATGGACGTAATACGATTTTCATAAAGAGATATATCTCTAGATGCATCAAGTCTTAAGACAATAATAGGTATACCAAAGGAGCTAATTTGATTATTATCACAAGATCTAGGTCACCATCATCGATAACAACGGCACCTACATCTGTAAAATCTGTTTCAAAAACGCCAACGCATGTGCGTCCTGCTATGGATTTAATTTTGGATTGCACGGAATCAGATAAAGCAACCTTTAAATGTTTCACAGTCTTCTCCTTTCGTAACTAAATATCATAGTCAACATATACTACAACACCACATATAGAATAAATATAATATTCATAGAATACAATAATCATAAAACATAATATTCGTATCATATAACGAATAAAAAAGGCTCTCTACTCAAAGAATAGAGAGCCTTTTGGTTTTAGATTATTCAGCTGCTTCTTCTTCAGCTTCAATATGCTTAGGAGCTTCTGGTTTCATCAATGGGAACAACAATACATCGCGGATGGATGCAGAGTCTGTTAAGAACATAACGAGACGGTCAATACCAACACCTAAACCTGCTGTTGGAGGTAAACCGTATTCAAGAGCTGTAACGAAGTCTTCATCCATACGGTGAGCTTCATCATCGCCAGCTTCGCGTTCTTTCAATTGATCCAAGAAACGTTGTTTTTGGTCGATTGGGTCATTTAACTCGGAGAAGCCATTTGCCAATTCACGACCATAAATGAACGCTTCAAAACGTTCTGTAGCCAATGGATTTTCACGACTTGCTTTCGCAAGTGGAGAAATTTCTTTTGGATGACCATATACGATAGTTGGTTGAATCAAGTTTTCTTCTACATAATCTTCGAAGCAAAGATTTAAGATTTTACCAATACCATCATTTTCTGTATATTCTACATTCAAACGATCTGCAATGGCACGAGCTTCTTCTACAGTAGTAACTGCATCAAAGTCTTCACCAGTGTATTTTTTACACCTTCAGCCATTGTGATACGATTCCAAGGTGGAGTCAAATTGATTTCTGTACCTTGGTATGTGATTTCTTGTGTACCTAAAACCTCTTGTGCACAGTAGGACACAAGGTTTTCAGTTAAGCGAATAGCATCCTCAACATCGCCATAAGCTTGGTAAGATTCGATAGTAGTGAATTCTGGATTATGACGGTTGTCGATACCTTCGTTACGGAAGCAACGGTTCATTTCGAATACGCGGTCCATACCACCAACGATCAAGCGTTTAAGGTACAATTCTGGTGCAATACGCATGTAAATATCGATATCAAGCGCATTGTGGTGAGTGATGAATGGACGAGCTGCAGCACCACCAGGGATAGCATGCATCATAGGTGTTTCTACTTCCATGAAACCATCACGCATCATGTATTCGCGAATCTTCGCAACGATTTTAGAACGTTTAACAAATGTATCCCGTACTTCTGGATTTACGATTAAATCTACATAACGTTGACGATAACGAAGTTCAGTATCCTTTAAACCATGCCATTTTTCAGGTAATGGACGCAATGCTTTGGATAACAATGTCAATTTGTTAACTTTAATTGTAACTTCACCTGTATGAGTTTTAAATACATGACCTTCTACACCGATGATATCACCGATATCAAGCATTTTTACATATTTGTAAAGCCTCTTCGCCCAATACATCTTTACGGAAATATACTTGGATATCACCAGACAAATCGCGAATATTGGCAAATGCTGTTTTACCATGGGAACGGATTGTCATCAAGCGCCCTGCAATAACTACAGGTTGACCATCATATTTCAAGAAGAAGTCATCTTTAATGTCTTTTGCATTATCTTTTACAATAAAACGTTGACCAAATGGATAGATGCCATCCGCTTCGTATTCAGCCAATTTGTCGCGGCGAATTTGCATTTGCTCATTCAGCTCTTCTTGTACATTTTTAATTTCTTCACTCATGTTATCGCCTCTTTGTTAGTAAATGAAAATTATTGAATTGCTAACACTTTGAATGTAACAGGACCATCTGGTGTGGAAACTTCTACTTCATCACCTTTACGTTTGCCCAAAATAGCTTTACCTACAGGAGATTCGTTAGAGATACGGTTGTTGAATGGATCCGCTTCAGAGGAACCAACGATAACATATTCTAATTCGTCATTGTACATTGTATCTAGTACCGTTACTTTGCTACCTACGGATACAACATCACCTTTTACGGATTCGTCGATGATTTTCGCAGTGTTAATTTTATTTTCAAGCTCTACAATATGACCTTCAATAAAAGCTTGTTCATTTTTTGCATCATCATATTCAGAGTTTTCACTGATATCGCCATATTCAATAGCAGTTTTAATACGTTCAGATACTTCAATACGACGTACAGATTTATAATACATTAATTCTTCTTCTAATTTCTTTAAACCTTCGGCGGTGAGTAATGTTTCTTTACGTCTGCCATGGGTACCCCACTCTTTCTACATATAAATTAAATAAGAAAAAAGTGTCATAGTAAGATGACACCTTATCTTTTGTTTCTAAATTATCTCAACCATTATATAAAAATACTATTCATTTGTCAATCTGACTAACCTTCAGACAATATTTTGCGATACGTTTCTAGTTCATTGTGAAAGCTTGTTACAGTATGAATTGTATTCACACGATTGCGCCAATATGCAGATTCAGGGAGGCCCTTCATATACCAGCCTGCATGAGTTCGTATTTCCTTAACGGCCATACTTTCACCCTTATATTGACATAAGAGATCAACATGCTTTAACAACATGTCGAGACTTTCAATATCGCTCGGCGCCGCCAATACTTCAACAGTCGCCAAATAGTGATGAATACGATTAAAGATCCATGGATTTCCCTGTGCACCACGGCCTACCATTACCGCATCACAACCCGTTTCATCAAGCATTTGTTTTGCATCTTCAGGCTCTACTATATCGCCATTACCAATAACCGGTACAGACACAGCCTCTTTTACAGCCTTAATATAAGACCAATCAGCATGCCCACTGTACATTTGTTCCTTAGTACGGCCATGTACTGCAATAGCCGCCACACCTGTAGATTCGATGCGCTTAGCAAAGTCCACAACATTGATGGAATCACTATCCCAACCGATTCGCATTTTTACGGTTACAGGCACATCGACGGCCTTAACCGCAGCCTCTGCTACACGAGCTGCTAAATCTGGATTTTTCATAAGTGCAGAGCCATCCCCTGAGGAAACAACTTTTTAACAGGACAACCCATATTGATATCTACAATATCTGCCCCCGCATCAGCTACAACCTTTGCTCCGATGGCAATCGCCTCTGGATTAGAACCGAAGATTTGCATAGAAACAGGCCGTTCCACATCTTCAAGGCGCAACAATTCATGGGTGCGTTCATTTTTATATTTAATGCCCATAGCGCTTACCATTTCGGTACATACCAAGGCGGCGCCATGCTCTTTAGCAAGTAAACGATAGGCAATGTCGCTAACCCCAGCCATTGGCGCTAATATGGCTTGTCCATCAATTTTGACGGATCCTATTTGCCATTGTTTATTGTTCATATAATTCTATATCCCCTAACAAAAAGGGTACAGCATAAGCTGTACCCAAATGTACACTACTTCGTTACATATACGTAACTATATTATAGTATCATTATTTATTTCTTTCGTAAATAAGACGTAAGCCTTCTAATGTAAGCATAGGCTCTACATGGTCAATGCAGTCTGTAGCGCTGCTGATAAGCTGTGCTAAACCGCCTGTAGCCACTACAGTTACTTGACCGCCCATTTCAGCTTTCATACGAGATACGAGACCTTCTACTTGGCCTACGTAGCCATAGAACATACCAGATTGCATAGAAGATACGGTGTTGCGACAAATCACTTGACCAGGATCTCTTACATCGATACGTGGTAATTTAGCTGCTCGTTGGAATAAAGCCTCCGCAGAAATTGTAACGCCTGGAGTAATTACACCGCCCATATAATCGCCATTACCTTGAACCGCACAATAGGTTGTAGCCGTACCAAAGTCGATAATGATTAAATCACCTTTATATTGTTCATGTGCAGCCACAGCATTTACGATACGGTCAGCCCCTACTTCACGAGGATTATCATACTTAATAGCAATACCAGTCTTAGTACCAGGTCCAACAATGAGAGGATTTACATTAAAATAACGTAAACATACCCGTTCTAATGTAGGCATCAACGGTGGCACAACTGAGGAAATGATAATATCCTTAATATCTTTCACATTAACCTTGCGATCGTGGAAGAATAAGTTCATCATCAACATGCCATATTCATCGGTGGTCCGAACGCGATCCGTGGAAATACGCCAGTGACCTACAAGCTCTGTCTTGTCGTATACACCGAGAACAATATTGGTGTTCCCCACATCAATTACTAATAACATGAATGCCTCCTATTTGCGCGGACGAATTGACACGTCCCCTGCCACAATACGTTTAACTGTCCCATCAGGGATTCTTACTAATAAGTTACCATCTTCATCAATATCTGTAGCTACCCCTTCATAGGTATTTCCTGGTGCTCTTACTTCAATTTCCTCACCAAGTGTTACCGATAATTGACGCCATTCATTGAGAGTTTCCTCAAAACCACTATCGAGGACTTCATAATATTGATCTTCTAAGGATTCTAATATAATTTTAAAAGCTTCCGTCCGTTCAATATCAATGCCTTCCATAGTTAAGGATGTAGCGATCAACTTCAATTCTTCCGGGAGCTCTTCTTGTTTAGTCTTTACATTGACACCTATGCCCATAACAATATAGGAAATTTCCTCCATAGAGCCAGACATTTCAGTCAAGATGCCAACTAGTTTACGACCATTCACAAGAATATCATTGGGCCATTTAATGCCTGCATCGGTGAGTCCCATTTTATGAAACGCTTTTGTTAAGGCTACGGCTGCCATCAATGTACATTTTGGTGCTTCTACAGGTGCAAAGTCAGGGCGCAAAATGAGACTAAACCATAGACCTTTCCCAAATGGAGAATACCAGCCCCGCGATAAACGACCTCGGCCAGCAGCCTGTTCCTCTGTTACAACAACAGTACCTTCTTCTGCACCTTGTTGTGCTAAGCGACGAGCTTCTAGGTTAGTAGATTCGGTAGTGTCCATATAGACATACCGTTTTCCAAATACATCCGTTTTTAAGATTTGCTTCATTGCTAATGGACTCAACAAATCAGGTTCCTCCAATAATCGATACCCCTCTTGGTATAAGATTCTATTTTATAGCCTTTTTGACGTAATGCCTTGATATACTTCCAAATAGCTGTACGCGAAACATGACACGCTTCCGACATATCTTGTCCCGATACGAAACCACCTTGGTTTTGTCTCAAGAATTCTAATACTTCATCACGCATAGTTTAGAGCCCCTTTCTTTGTCAACCTAGGTTTACAATTTGATTGTACAAGTGTACCCTGTAAAATGCAAGGGGTATTTAAAAGAATTAATGGTATAATACATGTAGTATTAAGTTATACCTTATGCAAAAGATAACAATAGTATGGTCTATCATTATCTAGGGAGATATATGCGACAATTTACATTAGAAGAAAAAAATGAGGTTCTAGAGAATCCCTTTATCCATATTCATAGAAAACTTGATGTCCTATTAAACATAGGCAAACTACTCATGGAATGTGGTGCAGATACAAATCGAATCATTGAAGAAATGTTAAAATCAGCCACATTTATGGGGATACCTCATAATTACTTAAATATTCATATTTCATATACCACTATCATGGTGAATCTATTGCATAAAGAGCGTTCCATAACAGTTTTTAGAAAACACCGGTTCATGTTCCCAATATGGCCATGATCAATGCCGTATCTAAACTCACATGGCGCGCCTTTGAACGACATTACTCGCTCACTACCTATGAACAGTTAATTTCAAAATTAGATTCCACTATTCCAGTATATCCTGATTGGATAAAGGGTATTGCTTGTGCCCTCGGATCAGCAGGCCTTGCCTTTTTGTATAGTGGCGATATGATAGCTTTTATAGTAACAATTATTTGCTCATTAATCGGTTATTTTGGTCGTACCTTATCGGTACGCTTTGGTTGCAATGAATATGTAGGCATTGCAAGTGGCGGCTTTGCCGCCATGGTTTCTGCCTATGGTTTCTATTCACATATTGAACAAGATTCGTTAGTTTACGTTCTTGTTTGTTGTACCTTATTTATGATACCTGGTGTACCGCTTATAAACTCCGTTATCGATACCATCAACAACCATATTTTATCGGGAATTACAAGAGCTATTAGAACGATCCTTATCGTTGGTAGCATGACCTTAGGCATGGCAATGGCTCTATACTTTAGCCCTATGCCGGCCTTTAGCTTTGTAGATATTAAGCCTCATGTATTATCCATTGAGCAAATTATAGGGTCTTTTACAGCTGCTGCTTCCTTTGCGGTACTCTTTAACGCTCCTGTCCGATTACTAGTATCCATTGGCATTGGCGGTGTATTATGCGTATTTACCCGCAATTTATTAGCTGTTGAATTTGGCTTCTCCATTCCAGGTGCTACCTTTGTAGGCGCTGCTGTAATGAGCGTGATCTATGTAAAAGTTTCTACTTGGCTGAGAACATCTAGCACAATTATCATCGTCCCATCTGCTATAGCCTTAATGCCTGGTATTTTATATTACAGATTCCTCTTTGATATACTTCATATCAACGCACTATCAGAGTCTGGCTTACTTCATATGGTCCAAAAACGGTGTAACAGGCATCCTCACTATTGTAAGTATTGCGGTTGGTGTAGCAATTCCAAATGTACTGGCTCAAAAATATTTAAAAGCCCGAAAAGAGCGTAGAATTCAACAGTACTTGGCAACACGTCACATTAACGATGGCCAATAGCTAATCCTCACCAACTACATTACGAGCTTTACAATATAGATAGAATACTAAGTACTATAGCTAGTAATAGGTAATTATAATCAAAAGAGCATATATAAAAAGAGCTGGCCCTCAACGAGGCCAGCTCTTTTATTTAGATATCTCATTATTTGATTTCATTAGAAGGTGTTTCACTAGGAGCATCCACTGTAGCAGTGTTTTTTTTAGCTTCAACCACCTCTGGTACTACAATACCTGCCGCTTCTAGAGCTTCTTTAGGCTCCTCAACTTCAGGGGCTTTCGTTGTACCATATTTGTAAAGATTATCTACCGCTTTTGCATCGATGGTTTCTTCCTCTAATAGAGCATTTGCCATATCATGTAAGAATTTCTCGTTATCGCTAAGAAGTTTTGTTACATCTTTATAAGCTTCTTCTACAATACGATGAATTTCAGCATCGATTTTTGCAGCAATTTCTTCACTGTAGTTGCGTTCATGGCCAAGGTTTTTACCCAAGAATACTTGTTCTTGTTGTTCACCAAATACGATAGGACCAAGCTCATCGCTCATGCCCCAACGCGTTACCATGGCGCGTGCTGTATTCGTTACGCTTTGAAGGTCACCAGAAGCACCTGTACTGATTTCATCTAATATCAAAGCCTCTGCAATTCGACCACCAAGGGCTACGCGAATATCTGCTAATAATTGAGATTTTGTTTTGTAGTTTTGTTCCTCTGTAGGAAGCATCATAGTGTAACCACCTGCTGCGCCACGAGGAATGATTGTTACCTTATGAACAGGATCTGCATGAGGCAACAAATGTGCCACGATGGCATGACCAGATTCATGGTACGCTGTTAACTTGCGGTCTTTCTCGCTCACAATATGACTGCGGCGTTCAGGACCCATGCTAACCTTTTCACTAGCTTCTTCAACTTCAGCCATAGTGATAACTTTTTTTGTTAAGGCGAGCTGCCAATAAAGCCGCTTCATTTAACAAGTTGTTCAAGTCAGCACCAGTAAAGCCTGGAGTTTTCTTAGCAATTGTTTTCAAGTCTACATCGTCAGCTAATGGCTTGTTACGAGCATGTACTTTTAAGATTGCTTCACGACCGCGTAAGTCTGGACGACCTACGATAACTTGACGGTCAAAACGACCTGGACGCAACAGCGCTGGGTCAAGAATATCTGGGCGGTTTGTGGCAGCGATAGTAATAATACCTTCGTTGGCACCGAAACCATCCATTTCAACGAGTAATTGATTCAATGTTTGTTCACGTTCATCGTGACCACCACCAAGACCTGCGCCACGTTGGCGACCTACCGCATCAATTTCGTCGATAAAGATGATACATGGAGCATTTTTTTTCGCTTGTGTGAAAAGATCACGCACACGAGAAGCACCAACACCAACGAACATCTCTACAAAGTCAGAACCAGAAATCGTAAAGAATGGTACCCCTGCTTCACCAGCAACAGCTTTAGCAAGCAAAGTTTTACCTGTACCTGGAGGTCCTGCCAATAATACACCTTTCGGAATTTTAGCACCGATAGTTGTAAATTTGCCTGGATCCTTTAAGAACTCTACTACTTCTTCTAATTCTTGTTTTGCTTCTTCAGCGCCAGCTACATCTTTGAAGCTAACCTTTACATTGCCTTCACCCATCAATTTAGCACGGCTTTTACCAAAGTTCATCACTCGGCCACCGCCACCTTGCGTTTGTTGCATAATAAAGAAGAACAACACCACTAAGATGATGATAGGAATAGCAGAACCTAACAGGCTCATCCACCAAGCTGGTTGCTCAGGTGGAGCTGCTGTAATTTCTACGCCATTATCTTGTAATGTTTTAATTAATGTTTCATCACTTGGCGCATAAGAATTGAACTCTGTTCCATTTTTTAGTTTACCTTTAATACCATGATCATTGGTAATCGTTACGGACTCAACCTTTTTCTGTTGTACTTGTTGAATAAATCCTGTATAACTGAGTTCAGATTTATTCGCACTTTGACCAGAGAAAGCGTCAATGGCGATAACGAAAGCGGCAATGATAAGTAAATAAAGGACGATATTTTTTGTAAATCGACCCAAAATATTACCCCTTTCAATAATAGTTTAGTGGCATAAACGAATTGAGTACATCTCGTTGAGAGATGCACTCATATATTATATCATATTTTTAATCTTGATACATTTCTTCCTTTAAAATACCTATATAAGGTAAGTGTCGATATTTTTCTGCATAGTCTAAACCATAGCCGATAACAAAGTAGTCAGGAATGACAAAGCCCACATAGTCTACTTCTACATCCATTTTACGGCGTTCAGGCTTATTCAATAACGCTGCAAGGCGTACACTTTTTTAGCTCCACGGGCATGTAAATTTTCTAGCAAGTAATGTAATGTTGTACCCGTATCTACAATATCTTCTACAACGAGTACATGCTTTCCTTCTACAGAGCGATCCAAATCTTTTAAAATTCGAACTACACCTGTACTTGTTGTACCGCTGCCATAGCTAGAGCAAGAAATAAAATCGAAGCTTACATCCACATTCTCATCGATAGAACGAGCTAAATCTGTAAAAAGAAAACGATAGCACCTTTCAATACCCCTACGAGAACTACGGATTCATTTTTATAGTCAGCACTGATTTGATGACCTAATTCAGCCACACGAGCCTTTAATTGTTCCTCTGTATATAAAATATCTTTTTGCATCTTGATGCATCTATATGACCTCCGCAATTCATATTAATGTTTGCAATATACTTTTTATTGTATCACATTGAGCACTTACTTTTATACTTTTTATATTGAAAGTTTTCTTTTTCCCCAGTGTTAACAATGTCGAGTAATTGCTCTTGATGAGCAGTGGTAAGCTTGATTTCAGGATCAAAGATGCTCACCAGTCTTTGCCACAATCGACGTTGGATAGCCAACGGCTTCTTACGTAACCCCTACGAGATATAAACGCGCCCTCATCAGAGATAGTTACTAACTCATCAAACGCCATATCCGTTAAATTAGAAATAAAGAAATGTCTTCGCGTACAGAAGCCCCTAGCCTTACTATGGCATCGCTAACGATAGGATTAATGGCTTTTAACTCAGGTATAATGCGATGACGAATTCTATTTCTTTGATATCGTACATCCTCATTTGTACTATCTATACAGTAAGAAATATCTTTCTCTTTTAAATATAGAAGTAATTCTTCTTTTGTGACATCTAACAGAGGTCTTACTACTGGAACAGTATAATCATTACTAACAACGGCCATGCCTGTCAAACCATTAAGTCCAGTCCCTCTAATAAGATGTGCTAAAATTGATTCTGCTTGGTCATCTTTATGATGAGCTACTGCAATATAGTCATACCCCTCAGACTGTGCTATACCGGTTAGCCATTGATACCGAACTTGGCGGCCTATAGTTTCCTCTGATAGCTTTTGAGCTTGACTCAATTTAGGCACGTCAAAGACAGCCGTATAAAATGGCAGTCCTAGTACGTCCGCTTGATTTCGTAACCATAGGACCTCATCCTTACTTTCAAGACGAATACAATGATCTACGATAGCAACTCCAAGCTCATATACTGTATGGCGATGTGTAGCAATATCTTGCAATAAATGCAATAAAGCCATCGAATCAGGACCACCAGAACAAGCTACCAAGATACGACAATTCTCAGGAAATATATCATGTAATTTTAAAGTGTGATTAACGGTTCGAATGAGTGCTTTCACATTCACGGGCCATCGCCTCCATACCATCTTGGTCGCTCACAAATACATGAGGGACCTCATAGGAATCCATAAAGGACGTTAAAATCTCTGCCCCAGCAACAATGATGTCAGCACGCCCAGCGGGTAACCCTTTTACTTGTAGGCTCTCATCACGACTCATATACCGCAAATTCATAATAATGCCTTCCACCGTTTCACGGCTCAATTTATGACCTTGTACCTTTGTGCCATCATAATGGTCTAAACCTAAATCAATAGCAGCCAAGGTTGTTAGGGTTCCTCCAATACCGATAAATTCACCAAATTCACCTTCAATCATCATCGGATCCCAAAGAAAACGAGTTTCCTCCCCACACTCGTTGAGGCCCTTCGTCAGATATAGATTGAAGGCGTACCGCTCCCACAGGATAAGAACGACTCCAGTACACTCCGTCCTTGTTACCTAATGCAAGTTCTGTACTACCTCCACCAATATCAATGGTCGTATAATGACGTCCATCCTCTAATTGATTTCCTAAAGCGCCATAAAAGCCATACATGGCCTCTTCAGCACCAGATAAAATTCGCCACTCCATGGGACAGTATTCATTAATACGTTCCATAAATGCAAGTCCATTGGCTGCTTCACGAACAGCGCTCGTCGCAAAACCAAAGCAATATTCAGCACCATATTGGTTTGCTATTTTTGTATATCCGTAAAAGCTTGATAAGATGCTTCCATGGATTCAGCTCGCAAGGTACCATCTGTATTTCGTTGACCTAAACGGGTAGTCCACAACTGCTTAGGCTCATAACGCCACTCATTATTCTCATAGGTAGCCAATAATAAACGCACCGAATTAGAGCCAATATCGATAATTGCTAACTTCATAATTGCTCCTTACATATAAATAGGATTTTCCTAATACTATTATAGCGTTAATACTCTATACATAAGTAAAGAGATGGCTAGATGCCATCTCTCACTATTAATCTCGACGACCACCTCGGCCTCCGCGTTTTCCTTCGGTATTACGTTTTAAATCGTGTAATCGTTCATTGCTATCGCGCAAAAATGATTTCATCTTCGCTTCGAAAGACTCTATGCTTTGTTTCGATTGAACACGATGAGGACGTTTTTCTTCGTCCATCCCCTCTTTAGGTTGTGTTTGACGAATGGAAAGTCCTATTTTATTACCATCAATAGATAAAACCTTAACCTTTACCGGATCCTCAACTTTTAAAAGGGTATTAATATCTTCGATATATCCATGAGCTACTTCAGAAATATGAACTAACCCTGTTTGCTTTTCTCCTAAATCAACAAATACGCCGAATTTTGTAATACCTGATACGGTACCATCAATAATGTTACCAACTTCGATTGCCATGCAACCTCCTAATTAATGCGGAAACCTTAAACTACAAACTGATGCAAAGAAAAAATAATAGAATACACTCTATTTTACATATGGTACTTCACCAGGCTTTACCAATCCTAACTCCTCACGAGCAACCCCTTCTATGGTCTTTGGATCTTGTAACCTAGCCTTTTCCTGTTCTAACTCTTCATTTCGCTGCTGTAACTCTTGCAATTGTTGCTCTATATGTTGTTTTTCTTGATATACAGCCACCAAGCGATAAGCCTGCCCTAACAGTAACAGCACCATAATCCCTATGCCAATCCGCTTGATCCACATGAGGATAATACGCTGATCCTGTGCTTTGCGATTAGGACGAACCCGTTTGCGTGGCCTTTTTGGGCGTTGTACATCCATAGTGTCCTGAGTCATAATGTCCCCAAATATTCATCATCTGTATACTGTCATTTTTAGATTATACCACATAACAGAGCTTGGGACTAAAGAAAATTACAGATATTTTCATTAAGAACGATAACATAAATCCGTATAAATTTAAAACTCCATATGCGATGTAAACTTTCTATATACAAAAGTAAACATCCACTTACATAGCCTCAGCCTTTGCAACATGTTCACGAATGACAGCACAAGAAGCTTTTAAATAAGGCTAGCTCTTCATTGGTTAGTTGCAGTTCAAGAACATCTTCGATACCATCTTTACCAATAACAGCAGGAGTAGATGCAAATATTCCTTCTTCTCCATATTGTCCATTTAAATAACAGGAGCAAGGCAATACCTTTTTTTCATCATGGAATACGGCGCGAATCAATTCTGTGGTAGCACTCGCAATACCAAACTCCGTAGAGCCTTTACCAGCTAGTACATGATAGCCACCAATTTTAACATCATCTAGTACTTTTGTATGGTCAAGTTTAGGAAATCTATGAGGTAGCTCTCGATATAATTCTAAAAGTGGTTTACCTTGTACACAGACATGGGACCACGGCACCATGGCACTACCTCCATGTTCACCTAAACAGTAGGCCGTAATAGAGCGATTACTAATAGTAAAGATATGAGCTAATTCTTTTTTGCAATCTAGCTGAATCTAGAGCGGTTCCCGTTGAAATAATACGCTTAGGATTCCACTCAAGATGTTTACACAAATAGGTAGCTACTACATCAGCAGGATTAGAAATGGAAATGATGAAACCTTGAAAAGAAGACTGCTTAATACGTGGAATAACGTCTTCTAGTACAGCCACTGTTTCACCAAGGCTCTCAAGGCGATCTTGATACAAATTCGGCAAAGGTCCCGCACTAAAACGAGAATATCACAATCTCCACATTCTTCAATAGGACCTGATGTAGCAGTTACTTGATGTGGAATATAGCTAACGGCATCATTAATATCCATAGCTTGTGCTTGAGCTTTTTTTCTCGTCAATATCCATCAAATATAATTCATCAACCTCACCTTGCAAGGCTAAAGAAAATGCCACATGAGAGCCTACATGGCCAGTGCCAATAATACCTACCTTTACGTAACTTCATAAGAGCCTCCATACCTTAGCATAAAACGATAGCATATCCTCAAATGCCAATTATTTAAATCACGTATATCCGTATATGATTTATCTTAATAGAATCATAACTCATTTAAATTCATCTCATCCAAATTGAGTGGGAACAAATCTTTTCCTTCCATCGCTTGAGGAGATTTTTCTAAATATTGTTTACGCATGGACCATAAAATATCCAAATCTTTAGGATCCAATTTTGGATAATGCATATATCATAGTAAAATCAGAACCATAATGTCCACGTAAACTATCAGGTACACCCTTAGAGCCTTCACCACTAATGCGGTTATTAAAGAACCCTTGATACGACGATTATCTAAATCTATAATAATAAACCTGATCCATCATACACATATAATGTATGATTAACACGTTTTAATGCACGTACTGTATTCGTAATAAAATACTGGTCCTTCAAATCAATGAGGGACGACTCATAACCAGAATGGTAAAAGTCACCATAATAATGGGCCCCTCCATCAGTAGAGTCCAACAAACTTTTAAATTTGTTTTTGCTCTTCAGCACTGAAATCGGATAAAGATTTTAGCTTTGTTATATTCCGTAAACCTCGTTGGTAATCATCCGATTTAGTTGGTTCTATATGTTGCCCCTAAAGGTTATTGGCATTAAACGAAGTGCATTATCAGATAAATTATAAATCCCTAGTCCTTCATAACCTAAGAAATACACTTGTGATCCACTAGTCTTCATAGCTAATATTCGTTTTGAAATAATGGCATCACTAGAATTAACCAGTGTATGCGCTTCTGATCAATACGTACTGTTTTACTATCATAATTTGCTCCTACAGCAAGCCAGTAAGATATCCCCATTATAATAAGTGCCAGTACAAATAATCCAATACGTTTTATATTCATCTACGCTCTCCATGACTCCCCAATCATAAAACGTAAAAGCATGCGTACAATATAAATCGTGTTTACAATGTATCTAACATTAGATTATATACGATTCTAGCTTATGCCAAACCCAATTGAACTAATCGATCAGCAATTTAGTCCCTTTATATGTGAATGTTGGTAATAGCTGAGATAGCGGTTCTAGACAAAATTACGATTCCAAAAAAATGAGGATGCGGTATCACAAGACTTTCATCACACAAGAGAAATCATTTCCCCTCTATATCGTACACTAAAATAATATCCAAATCTAATGTGCGAGGGCCCCAATGAATCAATCGTTTTCGTCCAGCCTCCTGCTCTAATTGCTGAATAAGGCTGAGCATTTGATATGGATCTAAAGTGCTTTCACAAGACCATACGCCATTAACAAAGGTATCTTGTTCCGTATATCCCCACGGCTCAGTTTCAATCAAGAGAAGAAGTGACTAGCTTAGAAATTGCCCCATGTTGTTGTAAGGATTGAAAAGCAGAATTGATGTAGTCACTTTGTCCCCTATATTCGAGCCTACACTGATGTAATAGGTATACATCAAATTTGTCCTCTTGTAGTGATAACTCAACATAATCAAAATACCTGAAATCGGTACAGATGGTTTACGCACCGTTACAGAGAGACCACAATACCTTGATAATGTTGGTACAAGGAATCGGCAATAAGCGCTCCTAATCGCTCTAATAATTATGTTTCTCACCAGTCATAACAGATTCTACAATTTCGTATACTTCTACATAATTGATGGAATCCTCTAATTGATCACTTTGACCGGCCTTTGTAAGATCCGTTAGTTATTTCAACATCTACAAAAATCGTTGTCCCCTTGTTCTTGTTCAGATGTCAAATTTCCGTGGTATCCGTAAAATGCCATTTTTTTAAAACGATTCTATCCATTATTCACCTCGTAACAAGCCGTCTGCTACAGCTAAGGCGCGTTTGTGCATTTTCACATTGTGAACACGCACCATATCAACGCCTTGGAATACACCCGTAATACAAGCCGCTACCGTGCCTTCATCGCGTTCTTCTGGAGGTAAACCGCCCAACATAGATCCGATGAAACGCTTGCGGCTTGGAGCAAGTAAAACAGGATATTCGTAAGCCGTTAACTCACCCAAGCGTTGCATAACTTCAATATTTTGTTCTTCAGTTTTACCAAAAAGCCAATACCTGGGTCAAGCCAGATTTGTTGTGGCGTTACACCAACCTTTAAGGCTTTATCTACAGCAAAGAAGAAGTATGCCTTCATATCTTCAATGATGTCACCATAGTTTGTATCATTACTATTGTGCATGATGATTACAGGTACCTTGTATTTTGCGGCTATTGCTGCCATATCAGGATCATAGTGTAAGCCCCAAATATCATTTAAAATATGAGCGCCCTTTGAAAGTGCATAATCAGCAGTTTTAGCATGATATGTATCGATAGATACAGGAACGGTAGATGCATGTAAGTACAGGGTCTATCAATTGGGCTAAGCGTTCTATTTCTTCATCTGCGGTCAAAGGTGTAGAACCAGGGCGTGTAGACTCAACGCCTAAATCGATAATATCTGCACCATCTTCAATCATTTGTTTCACATGAGCAATAGCTGTCTCTGGTGTATTAAATTGACCCCCATCAGAGAAGGAGTCAGGCGTACCATTTAGTATCCCCCATAATAAGGGTACGATCGCACAAAGATAAACTTTTTGCCATCATTCCATGTATAATTTCTACGTTTAAACATTTGCCTGTCCTCCACCTAACATTGCCAACGCTTCATCTCGTAATGTGCCAGTCTCTGCTAGTACACCACGGCTTTCTAATGTAATAACCTTTGAATCTTGCTGCATGGTCCCTTTGATAAGCATACACAACTGAGTCGATGTAATGCGTACAAATACACCATGAGCAGATAAATCATTCATAATTGCATCTGCTAATTCAGATGCTAACCGCTCTTGTAATTGCGGTCTCCGGCTGAGAATATTAACAATATCTTGAAACTTACTAAGCCCTGCCACACATCCATCCTTAGGTTGGTACACAATATCCACGGTTCCAAAAATGGCAATAAATGATGCTCACACATAGAGTAAAACGGAATCCCTGTAACGGCTATAAGACCCTTATAGTCTGTACTAAAAGTTTCACCCCATGCCGACTTTGTTTCTAATCCTACGCCACTGAATAATTCACTATATAATTCTGTTACACGACTTGGTGTCTTTTCTAATTCTGGTGCCTCAGTATCAACAGATAAAGCCTCTAAAATTGCTTTATCCCGTCCTTTGCACGTTGATTCATCGGTCCTCCTAAACGATTTTGTCGTCCAATCCTCAATATTCCAAATATCCGTAACCCAATCTTTATAAAATTCAGGTTCATGACTTACCAAAACAATAGTACCTTTGAACTCACGCAAAGCACGGCTCAGTTCTTTCTTTTTGCATAAATGTCCAAATGGTTCGTTGGTTCGTCTAATACCAACACATTGTACTTATTCTGCATGAGTTTACATAGGCGAACCTTTGCATTCTCACCACCAGATAATACGCGCATTTGAGACGTAATATGTTCATTAGTAAGGCCACAACGAGCTAATGCTGCACGCACCTCTGCATTAGTCATTGCCGGATATTCATTCCAAATATAGTCTAACGCTGTTTCAGAATTGGATATGTATCCTCTTGGGCAAAATAACCAATTTGTAAGAACTCACCTTTTACCAACTCACCACTAACAGGCTTTAATAGACCTAAAATAGTCTTTAACAACGTTGTTTTACCTAAACCATTGACACCTCGAATAGCAATTTTTTATTTCTTTCAATTTGAAAGTCTACTGGTCGAGTTAATGGTTCATCATAACCTAATTGCAATCCGAAAGCCTCTACGATAAAGCGACTTGGTGTACGGCCTTCTTTAAAACCAAAGCTAGGTTTAATATACTCTTTTGGCTTTTCTAGGATTTCCATTTTTCTAAGCGCTTTGCTCGAGAATTTGCCATACCACGTGTTGCAACGCGCGCTTTATTGCGCTGAATAAAGTCTTCCATACGCTCAATCTCTTGCTGTTGACGTTCATACGCCTTAGCAGCTTGCGCTTTTTTCACCTCGTAAGCAGCTTGGAACTGATGATAATCACCAGTATAACGCGTAAGCACCGCTTGTTCGATATGGTAAATAACATTAACTACGGAATTTAAAAACTCCATATCATGAGAAATCAAGATGAATGCATTTTCGTAATTTTGCAAATAGTTTTGCAACCATTGAATATGCTCTACATCAAGATAGTTCGTAGGTTCATCTAAGAATAGAATAGTCGGTTTCTCTAGTAATAGCTTTGTGAGCAAAACCTTGGTACGTTGACCACCGCTGAGCTCTGTTACATCTCGATCAAGCCGATATCCATAAGTCCCAATCCTGCAGCCGTACGCTCAATAACCGCATCAATTTCATAGAACCCACGTTGCTCTAGAATTTCTTGCCACTCCCCAACTTGCTCGAGAAGCTTATTCATTTCATCTTCGGACACATCACCCATGCGATTGTACGCATCATTAATGTTTTGCTCCATGACAAACAAATCATCAAAAGCGCGTTGTAATACATCGCGAATGGTCATGCCCTTTTCAAGAACAGCATGTTGATCCAAATAACCAACAGTTACCTGATTGGACCATTCAATTTTACCTTCTCAGGAGGCATTTTGCCTGTAATGATATTTAAGAAACGTAGATTTACCTTCACCATTTGCACCAATGAGGCCTACATGTTCACCTTTTAGCAAACGGAATGATGCATCATCTAAAATTTGTCGCGCTCCAAAACCATGAGTTACATTTGAAACGGTTAAAACACTCATATCTATCTCCACCGGAATAAAAGCCGTCTTGTTGAAGACGGCTTGTTTCATACTTACTTAAATATTATATCTATTGTACCTTTTTGACCTCTATATGTCAAAAAAATTGAACATCACTTACCCAATGCATAACGCAAGGCTACCACAGCCATAATCTTAGCGCCCTTAATCGCTTGCTCCAATCCATAGTCAGAACCTGCTGCACAAGTGAACTCTGGCGTATGAGCTTCTAAACCTAACCCAATCTGCAAAGTAGGCTGTGCTGTTGGTACTTCATAAGACACATTTCCTACATCTGTACTACCATCAGCCTCATCATCAGGCAATATACGAGGCGTTTCACCAAATTCAGTCATCACATCGTTAAAGAGAGCTAATAGTTGTTTATCTTGACGCATATCCTTAAAGAGAGGCTCATAATGATGCATCTCAACACGGGCGCCATAAGATGCTGCAATTTCTTGGGCTGCCTCTTTAATAGCCGGCAAAATAATACCTTCTAAATCATCCACTGTACTACCACGAACAGTCATGCGAATCGTAGCCTTAGAAGTTACTACATTTGGTGCTGTACCAGCTTCGGTAAAAATGGTCCCTACAATAGCCCCCTTTAGGAAAGGTTCTCTTTAACTCTTTTATTTTTTGATATAATTCTACCGCACAATCTAAGGCATTAATACCAGAGTCAGTTAAGGATGCAATATGACAGGAGCGCCCATGGAACGTAACCTCTAGAGGGTGTGTCGCCAAGGATGTGCCTCCCACCTCATTTTCACCGCCAGGATGAATAATAAGCGCCGCCTCATAGCCTTTAAATAAACCAGCCTCTGCCATATATACCTTACCACCGATAGTTTCCTCTGCAGGGCAACCAAAGAAAGTCGTTCCCCCACGTTTCCGGTACACTTTGACTGAAGGCAATAGCCGCCCCTAAACTCATCATAGCAATGAGATTATGTCCGCAACCATGGCCGAGTTCTGGTAGTGCATCATATTCACCTAAAAAGGCTATTTTATGCTGTGCAGTACCGTTATAGTCACCCCGTAACGCCGTTTGTAACTCTGGAAGATCAGTTAGCCCCACTTGAGATGTAAAATTATGATTTTCTAAGAATTGGTTAATTACCTTAACTGCTTTATGCTCGTTTAAGCCCAATTCTGGGTTATCGTGTAAATATAAGGAGATATCGCGCAATTCCTCTGTCATACTATCTATGATGGCACAGGCACGAGCCTCTCGTTCTTGTAATGTCATAACTTCCCTTTTTAATTTCTAATTTATACTGTTTATTATTTATTCTATCTAAGAAGAATGTGTCTATTTCGTATAGGATGAACAATTATGGTATTTGAAATATACCTAAAGTTTATCATCGCTCCTAGTGGTAATGTTTGATGCGGCGTTCCATGACCTGTTGGGACATAACATACAAAAGGCTCCAACAATTCAGGGTCTCTATTTTCCTCCATGTAGCGTAACGCTTCATAGCCTAAATCGTAATCACGCTCATCATCGTCGCCTTCACAATCTGTAAAAGTACCAATGACTAAGCCTTTAATACGGCTCAACAAACCGCTGAGTCGAAATTGTTGTAACATGCGATCCAGCTTATACGGTGCTTCTCCTACATCTTCAATAAATAGCAACGTGTCCTCCCAAGACTCGTCCTCTAAAAAATAAGGCGTTCCTAACAACATAGATAACATCGTCATATTACCACCTCGTAAAATCCCTTCTCCCAGCTCAGTACCAATGGCACCACGAGGCGGTTCAGGTAAGGGTTCTATGACTTGTAATTTACCTTCTAAGGTATTAAATAAAGCATCAATATCTGCTTTGCGTTCAGGCTTAAAATCTACGCCCATCGGCCCGTGATAGGTAATGAGTCGGCTATATCGATTGATCGCCATGTGAAGTGCTGTACAATCACTATACCCAATAAAAGCCTTTCCATGCTTACGGATTGCTGTATAATCTAATAAATCTAGATAACACATTGTTCCGTAACCACCACGTAAAGCCAGTACCGCCTCACAAGGTGCGGTGGTCATCATATATTGAAACTCTCGGGCTTGCTCCTCTGGTGTACCGCCATACAAGCTTTTGCGATGTGCACTTTCACCAAAAGAGTACTTTATATCCCCTTAGGTTACAAATTTCTTCTATTCTATGTAAATCTTCATCGCTTGCACTGGCAGGTGCCATGATTCCTATGGTCAGACCCGGTGCTAAGCGCTTTGGTTCAATCCAGTTCATATGTCCTCATAAAAAAATACAACAAAAGACGTACATATTGTGTACGTCTTAAGTGTATCTTATTTGTATGCTTTTTAAAGTCAACAAGGCCCAATGTAGTCCAGAAATAATTTTGAATTGTTCCATTTGTTACATATGGTTGTGTTGTGAAATACAATGGCATTACTAGAGATTCATCAAAAATCATCTGTTCTGCTTCATGCATCAACGCATCCCGTTCAACCCCATTTGGTGTCGTACGAATACGAGCGATTAACTCGTTATAATTATCACTATGGTACTGACTATCATTGTCTTCAGCAGAGAATACTTCTAAGAAGTTTTGTGGATCACTGTAATCCGCAACCCAAGAAGCACGAGCAACTTGATATTTACCAGCTTCGCGATCGGCTAAGAATACCTTTGTTTCTTGATTTTGTAAGCGTACATCTGCACCAAATGCATTAACCCAAGCATCTTGTACAGCTTCAGCAATCTCTTTATGTAATTCACTTGTATTATACAAAATCGTAATTGGAGGCAATGGATGGTTCTTATCATAGCCAACTTTTTTCAAGATTTCTTTAGCTTGTTCTACATCTTCATAAACAAGATAGCTACCCGCTTCACGGAAGTCTTCACGTCCATTACTTTCAAGCATGCCATATGGAACAAATGCATAAGCAGCCTCTTTACCACCGCGAACAATATTGTTAACGATGTTAGCACGGTTGATAACCATGGAAAAGGCTTTACGCACATCGGGGTCTGTAAAAGGCTCTGCTTTCACATTGAATACGTAATAATAGTTACCAAGCATAGGCCCAATATGTAATAAGCCTGCTTCTTCTAAACGTTTTTGATCCGCTACAGGAGGCTCAACCGTCATATCAGCTTCGCCACCTTCAACTAAGGTAAGGCGTGTGCTTTGGGATTCACTAATAGGCCAATTCATTTTCTCTGTTTTCACAGAATCTGCATCCCAATAGTCAGGATTCTTAATGAAATCCATTTCTCCATTATGCTTCCAGGATAGTAAGCGGTATGGACCATTAGATACAAATGTATCTGCATTGGCAGCCCAGTTTTCATGAGCTTCTACAGCTTTTTTGGCTCACTGGATAATAGCTATGAGAAGCCAGTAATTTTAAGAAATACGCTGTTGGATTCTCTAAGGTAACTACTAATGTATTATCATCAGTGGCCTTAACGCCAACATCATCAGCTGAAGCGTCCCCATTATTAAAGGCTTCGCCATTTTTTAATACATATAACATATATGCATTGTCCGCATGGACTTCAGGGTCTAATACGCGTTTCCACGCGTATTCAAAGTCATGAGCCGTCAAAGGCTCTCCATTAGACCATTTCAAATCAGGTCGTAAATGGAAGGTATACTCGCGACCATCATCAGAAATATCCCAGCTTTTAGCTAGTGCTGCCTCTGGTTCACTTTCATCATTTAAACGAACTAAACCGTCAAATAATTGAAGTTGAACTGTAGCCTCCGGAGAGGTAGTAGACTTTGCTGGATCCAATGTGGATGGTTCCTGCTCAATAACATATCGAATGGTATGCTCATCAATTGGTTGTTCCCCGCGAGGATAACCAAATACAAATAAGAGCACACTCACCCCAAGAGCAAGGACCATGAGTTTTAACAAATTTCGTTTATCCATCATGGCAATGCTTCCTCTACAAATTCTTTCATGATACGCCCTACTCGAGCGCCTAACTCTTTACCTCGGTCATTATCGATATCGCTCATCAAGAGGATAAAGCAGAAATGACCTCTAAATGTTTCTAATACGCCCCCATCATGCTCTACGCGGTCAAGGGATCCTGTTTTAGGGTGAAAGCGTGTATCTTCGCCCCAATAAAATGGCAAGATATCACGGAATTGTTGGCGCCCTAAAATATTCCACATTTCACGGCCATAAACATCTCTATCGCGACATTCAAAAATGTGTTTATACAGACGCGCCAATGACAATGCAGTCAAATGATTATCACGGCCTTCTGCTAGAGCGTCAAAGTCCATCATCATACGATTGAGTTCAATTTCATCTACACCAAGCTGTTCTGCACGAGCATTGATATTCTCCATGCCTAGAACAGTAATGAGTAAATTTGTCGCCATATTATCGCTAAGAACCATCATAAGACGACATAACTCAAGATACGTAAAGCTATGCTTTGCTATCAATTCTTGTAATGCACCACCGCCTTCAACACGCGGTGTTCTAGATAGAGGAACTGTATCATTAAGGTCCAACTGCTCTGTACGAGCTAAATGGAATACATACTCCATAATGAGTACCTTAATCAAACTTGCACTAGAGTGTACCGTATCTTCCCCTTTAGAAGCGATAATAGTCGGTTCCTCTTCGTCGTCAAATTGAAGCACTACATAGGATATGTTCCCCTTTGGTGCTAATTCTTTTATCACTGTATCGAGTTGATGTTCTAAGGACTTGCCAACAAGTAACTTTTCCATACTATTCTCCCATTATATGTGCCAGCATGCGATGCGGCGATCTGCCCAATCACGAAGAGGCGGACGTTCAGTAAAGCAACGACCTTCTGCCTCTGGGCATCGACCACTAAACAAACAACCTTTTGGTGGATTTAGTGGATTTGGTGGGTCCTCTTTAAGCGGTGCTCCAATTGGAGCATGCGGTATAACAGGACCGTTTAAGGCGGTCAAAGCACGAGTATACGGATGTTGTGGGAATTCATATAAATCCAATGCTGGACCTTCTTCCATAACAGCCCCTAAATACATAACTACCATGCGATGACTGATGTAGCGCACCATATTTAAATCATGAGAAATAAAGAGGTACGAAATACCATGTTGTTCTTGTAATCTCTCAAGCAAGGTCATAATTTGTACTTGAATGGATACATCTAGTGCTGAAATCGGTTCATCACAGATGATACACTGTGGCTGCATAATGAGAGCCCGTGCAATACCGATACGTTGACGTTGGCCACCTGACAATTCATGAGCATAACGCTCACCAAAGGACATGTTCAAACCAACTTGATCAAGAACTTCTTTTACACGAATAACACGATCGCGAGGTGTATATTTTGGATTTAGCTCCAATGGTTCCTCTAGAATCGCATTAACCGTAAGACGTGGATTAAGAGATGCATAAGGGTTTTGGAATACCATTTGCATCACCGGATGAACAGCTTTTGATCCACATACGGATCAATCTGACGACCGTTCATATAAATAGAACCTGATGTAGCTTGATGTAAGCCCATCAAAGTGTAGCCAAATGTGGATTTACCACACCCAGACTCACCTACGATACCAAGGGTTTCCCCTGGTGATTGATATAGGCTCACGCCTTGTACAGCATGTACCGTGTGTTTTGGCTTAAATAAGCCTCCTGACAGAGTGAACTCTTTAACGAGATTGTCAGTTTCCCATACGTAACTCATTAAAGTCCCTCCAACTTAGCTAACCAACATGTAAATTGATGATTTTCACCAACATTTGTAACCATAGGAATCCGATTACCACAGACACGCATAGCCCACTTGCACCGTGGATTAAATGCACAACCTCGCGGCAAATCAAACAAATCTGGCGGTTGACCTTCAACGGCTTTTAACTCACCATGCCATTTACCTTGTGGCAGAGCGAGCAATAATCCTAATGTGTACGGATGACGAGGTTCATTAAAGATGCCCTCCACTGTAGCAGATTCAACACATTTACCAGCATACATAACCATAACACGGTCGCAAATTTGAGCGATAACGCGTAAGTTATGAGAAATAAAGATAATGCCTATTCCCGCTTCTACAGCTAAGGTCTGCATAAGGCGTAAAATTTGAGCCTCTGTTGTAATATCAAGAGCCGTTGTCGGTTCATCGCAAATTAAAATCTTTGGACGACCTGCCACAGCCATGGCGATACAAACGCGTTGACGCATACCACCACTTAACTCATGAGGATATTGAGACAATCGTCTTTCCGGTGTAGAAAGGCCCATCTTCTTTAACAAGTCGATGGCGATAGCTCGTTCGTCATAATCCTCACCATATGCATTGCTACGATGGATAACCTCATACAGTTGCTCCCCAATCGTCATGATTGGATTCAAAGATGTCATAGGATCTTGGAATACCATGGCAACAGTAGTACCGCGCAATTCATTCCAGTCATCTTCAGTGAATTCAAGGCAATCATTGCCATCAATCATAAATGTATCGGCTTTGATTTTTGTTTTACCATATGGTAGTAATCCCATTAATGAATTAACTAGCACTGATTTACCACAGCCGGATTCACCAACAATACCTAAAATTTCACCTGGTTGTAAGGAGATATCTTGATTGCGAATAACCCGTAAAGGGCCTTGGAAGGTATCGATGGTAATGGACACATTGCGCACATCAACAATTGCGTTATTCATTATCTATCTCCTTCCTTAGGGTCTAACACATTACGTAAGCCATCGCCAAGGAATGCGAAACCAAGCATGGTAACACTAATGGCAACAGCAGGAAAAATCAATTGGAACGGATAAGAGCGCATGCTACTAATCCCTTCAGAAGCGAGTACACCCCAGCTCGCCATAGGTGCATTTACACCTAAGCCGATAAAACTAAGGAATGCTTCTGTAAAAATAGCCTCTGGGATAGCCAATGTCAAAGTAATAATGATTGGACCTACACAGTTTGGCAAAATATGACGCAATAAAATGCGATATTTGGGAATGCCCATCGCTTCAGCAGCAATGATGTATTCTTCGTTTTTAACTTTCAAGATTTGGCTACGTACGATACGGGCCATATTCAGCCAGTACGCAATGCCCAATGCTACGAAAATAGATGTTAAGCCAGGGCCTAGTACAACCATCAACAAAATTACATACAGTAAAAGTGGAATACCGTACAAAACATCTACAAGGCCCATCATGATGCGGTCAACCTTACCACCAAGGTAACCGGCAATACCGCCATAAGTAACGCCGATAACAAGATTGATAAACGCCGCTACAAAACCGATAGTTAAGGAAATACGAGCACCGTACATAACGCGAGTATAAATGTCGCGACCTAATGTATCGGTACAAACCAGTGACTAAAGCTTGGGCTTTGGTTCGCATCAATCAAGGATTGGTCTGCATAGGTATACGGCGAAATTAGGGGGCCTAAAATAGCCAATACAATCATCACAAAAATGATGGTTGCCCCTACTACGGCCAAGCGATTTACCTTAAATCGTTCGCCCATTTACTAGGACGTTTTATAAAGCTTGTAATTTCTTCTTGAGGGGTTCGTTCAATAGGTAAAAAATCTTCCTTATTCATCTGTCCCTCCTCTGTTGTAACTCGTGGATCAATTAATGGATAAATCATATCCACCAAAATATTAAGAAATACTACAAAAGCACTATAGAAAATCAGTAACACCAAGAATAACCGTATAATCACGGTTATAAATAGATGTTACAAAATACTGTCCAAACCAGGAATGGCAAAAAATTGTTTCTACAATAAAGCTACCTGTTAACAAACTAGCTGCCAATGGGCCCAAGTAGGTAATAACTGGCAAAATAGCATTCCCCTAAAGCATGACGTGTTAAAATAGTCCAGAACCTCAAGCCTTTTGCGCGAGCTGTACGGATGTATTCTTGTTGATACACATCAAGTAACCCACTGCGTGTTAAGCGTGCAATAAATGCCATCGGTTGTGCAGCTAATGTTAATACTGGTAAACCATATAAGATGGACCACGCCATAAGGCTACTGGGAACCAACCCAGTTCAAAGCCCACCACATATACAAGAACGGCACCAATAATAAAGGTAGGAACAGAAATACCAATTGTAGATAATATGGTTACCGCATAATCTACGATGCCATTAGGTCTCATGGCGCTAATAGCACCTGCTGCAATGCCACCTGCTACAGCCACCATTAATGATAATAAGCCGAGCTGTGCAGAAATTGGGAATGCATCGCTGATAATATCGTTTACACTACGGCCTTCATATTTAAATGATGGGTCCCAAATCACCAGTAATAACACCATCTAAATAATCACCATACTGTTTCCATACAGGATCATCAAGATGATATTTAGCTTCAATACTTGCTTTCACCTGAGGCGGTAATTTTTTTTCTGTTGTAAAGGCCCACCAGGTATCGCATGCATTAATGCAAATGTTACGGTAATGATGACCCATAAGATTATGATTGCGCCACCTAGGCGTCGAAATACATACCTCGTCATTGTCACTTTCCTCCATAAAGTCTATTCGTTTTATTATACTACATTATGAAGTTAATTTCATGATTAACATCATTACATTTACAGAAAGCTCACATAACGTACAATAAAATATATGATTATTTGGAGGTGTCTATGATAGCAGTACCTAGAGTTTTAACAATTCAAGACATGAGCTCCATCGGACGCTGTGCCCTTACCGTTATGATTCCTATCATCAGTGCCATGCGCTGTCAGGCGGTTCCTTTAGCAACAGCGGTACTAAAGCAATCACTTAGAGTATCCATACTATGAATTTGTCGATTTATCTGCTCATATGAGAGACTTCATGAATTGCTGGGATAAAAACGAAATTGACTTTCACGCTATCGTAAAGTGGATTCTTGGCCTCACCAGAACAAATTCACCTCGTTGAAGAAGCAATCAATCGATTTGCCTCTAATGGTCAGGTGGTTATCGTCGATCCCGCAATGGCCGACGATGGTCGCCTCTATTCCATTTATACTCCTGATATGGTTGTAGCTATGCGCCAACTCGTATCTAAGGCTCACATCGTTAAACCAAACTATACTGAGGCTTGCTTCTTATTAGATATTCCATTCTCAACAAATCCTATTAGCGAAGATGAATTGCGTGAGCGATGTAAGCAATTTACGGCATCACATGGGGCCTGAAATGGTTATCATGACCAGCGTCCCATCGAAAACACATGCTGTTATTGCGGTCTATAATGGTCCTACAGACTTTTAAAAACATACTCTATTCCTCTAGTTACCTGTAAAAGCTACAGGCACAGGAGATATTTTACTGCTGTATTATCAGGTGCGGTAATGAGAGGATATTCACCTTATGATGCGGCAGAACTGGCAATGAATTTTACTACCAAAGCGATTCAAGCTACATTAGATACAGTAAAGTCAATGAAACATGGTGTTGCATTTGAGCTCATCTTGCCAGAATTAACTCAACTATAAGCTAAAAATAAAGGGAACTTATGGATTTACTTTATGTCGTATTACGAACATTGCTCATATGTACCATCGGTTTGCTCATTGCATTCCAAGGACGTCGCATGGGTTTATCGATTTTTTTAATCTAACAGGACGGTTAAATCGACTACAATTTATCATTATGCTTCATCGCTTTAATGATTTTTTATTTCATATTGTCCACTACATCGATAACATATTCTTGGATTTTTGTTGTATCACTACCAGCATATTGGTTGACTAGGGTCATTGTCTGGCTCTTATTAGCAACCCTCTTCCCATTATCTTGTGTTTTATTTGGCCGTCGTATTCACGACATCGGCTTCAATGCATGGGCAGGAATTCTTTGGTCGGTAATTATGATCTTCATTAATACCTTACTCAGCTGTCTCTCCATTCAATTACATGCTAGAGCTTTTTTATATGGCTCATCGGCTTCCTATTCTGGGTATTGCCAGGACAACCTGAGCCTAATCAATATGGCAACCCTCCATTTATGCCTGTAAATCAGCCAACATATGAATCCGTACAAACTCCTGTATCAAGCAAAAACAAGAAAACCGCAAGCCAGCTCGAAAACGTCGTAAAAACGATAATTAAAAATTAACCTAATCTTGTAAATAAAAAAAACGTATCTCTATAAGTAATATGTACCCATTTTATTGGACATCCAGTAAAGGTGGGACATATCACATAGATGATACGTTTTTTATTCTTATATTTTTACAATATTAGTTCATTAACAACATCAACTCAATCAAAGTACACCCGGATATATAGGCAATAATAAACTTAACCTTTTTTACGCGCTCTATCATCATCTGCAATTTTAAGTCGATTTGCAAGGAATCGTTTATCTCGAATTTGCAACAAAGGTGTTTAATTCGCTCTTGGCTTTCATTTGCTGTATCCTCATCACAATCAGCTGTCAATGTAGCTTGTTGCATGAAGATGCGTCGGTGTAGTTTACGCATTTGAATTTTGAATATTGTTATGTACAAACGCATTTTTGCCACTGTTTGCGAGAATCAAAATACATGTACAAATACCGAGGAATATTCATAACTAAGAAGGAAATGATAAAAATCCCTAAGGAAATTAAAAAGTATGTAGAGAATGAAAATTCAATGTTTCTGTTGGTAAATAGTGATGCAAGATAATAAAATGTAATCCATACACCTATTGGCAACAAAAGAACTGCTGCAATATCAATGGAACGAAGCCAGCTAGTGCGAGTTGGCACATCAGGAACTGTAAATGTATCTACAGGATCATGGAATGCATAATAATCTAATTGCAATACAGATTGTCTGGTTTTAGGGTTTCCCAAAAGAAGGACCTGTACTACCAATATGGCGTTCAGGCAATGGAATAAATTTTTTCATTCTAGTATTGGGTAATAAGTCAAACTGAAGAATCCCTTTCTTCTCAAAGCGTACAGTAGATCCTTTTCGGCCAATGCAATAGGATTAAAAAAAAATACCAAAGAGACTAAGACACCAGTTACCCAAGGAGGTAAAATAGAGTTCAAAAAATAAACCCACCGGTATCTATATTAGCAGTATCTAACTTAATAGCAAAGGAAGATGAATAGTCATCGAACCACACATCTTCGATGGTAAATTCCACATTAATCACATTCCCCATTTAGTAATAATGGAGAGAAATACTTGGTTATTCGGCTCAAATTCAAAGGTTACAGAATAAATTAACCAATGATTTCGAAACGCGGCACGCAACATCCGATTGACCATATCTTCTTCAATATAGAGAATTCTATGATCAAATAGTTCTCGCTCCACAGGTGCAGCCATAAGTGTCGTATCCTGTTCAATAATAGGAGAACGTTCATTTAATGCGTCATCCACCAACGATCGTAACTTGGTGAAGATTTTTGTCATAGTCGCTCCAATTTATGCACACTACACAAGATTTTTATACCTCAAACATTACAATTATACCATAATTTACCCATTTTATCGAGGTAATATACAGAGATCTACTAAGGCCTTTCCATTAGCTGCCACTTATACACTGGCCATCGTAAGTCGACAATATGCATAGAATCGCCCTTTCTTAGCAATTAACTCGCTAAAGGTTCCATCTTCTACAATACGACCTTTTTCCATAAAGAGGATACGATCCATCAGCTCTAAGCCTTCTAACTGATGTGTAATATATAGAACAGTTTTTCTTTTGTGAAAGCTAGAATATCATTATGCAGTTTGCGTCTTGTTACTTGGTCTAGCCCCTCTAACGGTTCATCGAGAAGTATCAGTTCAGGATTACGCAAGAATAATCGAGCTAAAGCAACACGTTGACGTTCACCGCCGCTAAGACCTACCCCTCCACTGCCTACAATCGTTCGTAAGCCTTTTGGCAACCGGATAACTACATCAGATAAAACAGCTTGTTCTACAGCACGTTGTACCTCATCCTCACTTGCATGCGGCGGCAAGGCGAATATTGTCCTCCAGTGTGGCATGAAAAATATAAGTGTCTTGTGTGATAGTATCCCATTAAATTTCGCCAGAATCAATCGTAACACTCTTTAATTCATTGTGACCTACCGAAATATGACCAGAGTAATCATACAGCCTTTCTAACAAGGAAAACAATGTGGTTTTACCAGATCCACTAGCACCAACAATAGCAACAGCCTGACCTTTTTGGTATATCTAATGTTAAATCTTTATATATAAGTGATGAGTGATCATACCCAAAATTAACATGTTTCAATGATATCGTATCCATAGAATCTAAATCTACACAGCCTGTATCCTTGATTGGCAGAGGTGCATGCTTAATTTGTAACAATCGACGAACCGCTACTAAACTTTCATAACCATGATGAACGGATACAATCATAGGCTGCAGCGCTTCAAACCAAGCTTGAATACCAATGGCACATACTACGACCATAACACTTGCCCAAGGGCCAGTTAATACATTACTTGCTAATAGGGCCGCTAACACAACTACAATCTGTACAATAGCAATAAACATCGTATTTCCTAAATTCATACCTTTAGAAATACGCCCCTTATGGTACTCTACATCATCTATAGATTGCATCATACGTTCCATAACTAGATTTTCATTATGGTAACTAATGATGTCTTCTAAACTTTCTAATGTATCAGTCAATGTTGACTTGAAGTGACCTTGTACCTGACTGATCATATTTAAGGATGTACGATGATAACGATATATGCCATACGGTAGTACAACACCTGTCATCAGTGCAGCACACCACACAAGCGTTGATAAATGCGCATCTATAGTACCGACACCAAAGGATACCAATATAGTTAATACAATAGCTGCTACAGGAGGAATTAAGGTGCGTAAATAAAAGAATTGCAGTACTTCAATATCCGCCATAATTCGGTTGAGCATATCCCCTGCGCCCCATCGTTTAAATATAGCCGGTGCCAATGGTTCTAGATAGGTATAAAACCATACACGCAACCCATACAAACCTTGAAAGGCCATTTTTATGAGATGTGTACCGCTCAAAATAACGACATACAGCACGGCTAATACCAAAGAAGCGCACACCTACGATAGCGAGACTCAAGTAAGTGATACCAGGTTGTAATGCAGCCGATGCCAGTAACCAAGAGGATACGCTCAAAAGCCCTACATTCATGAATACGGTCAGAGAAGTGAAAACTAAGGCAAGTACTAAGGACCAACGAGCAGGTTTTAATACGGAAAATAACAATTTCCAACCTTCAATATCACTATACTTAGTTTCATCGGCTTCATATGGGACTTTACTATTACTTAATGCCTCTTGTTGTTGTGGCAATGGAACCTCAAGCTTAGAAACATATGACACATCCTCATCATCCATTACAAACGAACCAGTCCCAGCATCTACTAGCGCCTTAAAATAACCATTCTGTGCCAACAAGGATTCATAGGTTCCCTGCTCAATTATTTCACCTTGACGCAACACATATAACTGAGAGGCCCACTGCATCGTTTGAATACGGTGCCCTACAAGAATAACAATTTTATCCTTCATCAAGCGCTGTAATGCACAACTGATTTGAGCCTCTGTATTCACATCCAAATGGGATGTAACTTCGTCTAAAATAAGAACTTGTCCACCATGTAAAAAAGCACGTGCCAAGGCAATACGTTGTAATTCGCCACCACTAAGTCCCATGCCTCCTTCACCAACGACAAAATCCAAGCCCTTTTCACAAATTACATCATGTAGCTCCGCTAGTTTGGCTGCTTCTAAAAAGCTCGTCATCACTTACATCTTGTCCAAAAGGCAATATTATCTCGTAGCGTACCATGCATAACATGAGGTTTTTGAGACACATACGTAACCTGTGTACGCCACCAATCCATAGAACAAGTTGATAAATCTATATCATTAACATATACACTGTTCGAAGCCTCTAAAAAGGCACCTAATATTCGTGCAATCGTCGATTTACCAGCCCCACTTTCACCAACAAGCATAATCGGTTTATTGCGACATGCCTGCAATGTAATATTCTTTATACCATTGCTTGTTTCTGGATAGGTATAATTTAAATTATCTAGGCGTATGGATTCAATTGTCCCTTGAATACGACAATTGCCACCTCGAGGTAATACAATAGGTGTATTCATAAAAGCATCAAATTTAGCAAGTGCAGTTTTACCAGACATACCGGTGTGAAAAGCAGCTCCTAATTGTCTAAAAAGGTGTATAAAACTCTGGAGCCAACAATAATATAAAGAAGGCTGGAAGAAAATCCAAACCGCCATCTAATAGTGTAAGGCCTAAATACACTGCAATGATAGCTGTACTTATTGTGCTAACTAATTCCAAGACGAGGGCAGATAGAAAAGCCACACGCAATACGCGTAAGGTAGAGTCTTTAAATTCATTAGATAGTCGACTGATGACTTGTATTTGTTCCTTTGCACGACCAAACACCTTTAATGTGGTAATGCCTCGCAATACATCTAAAAAATGACCTGATAAGAGACTCATCCGATCCCATTGCTCTTGATTCATCTTTTCCGCTTGTTTACCAATCAAAATCATAAACAATGGAATTAATGGTACTGTACCTATTAAAATAGCCCCGATAATAGGCAATGTATCCATTATGGCAATCCCCATTACTAGTGGGATGATAATCGCATATAGCATTTGAGGTATATAGCTCGAAACATAGGCCTCTACTTGTTCTAATCCATCAGTAATGAGATGTATCGTATCACCTTGAGATTCTCCTCGTTGTATACCTAATCTAAATAGATGCGCAAGAGCTTCTTTACGCAAAATAGATTTAACAGAATGGCCCAAACTAGACGATACATGTTCCTGTATATAAGAAAACACTAAACGTAATATAATGAATACCGCAAGCCATGTAATTGTATTAGATTCATCCAACACAGTATGATCAAGAAAACCAAATTATGTATTAATGTGGCAAAAACCAAGCTTGTCCTACTATAGAAAGACTTTGTAAAATACTAGACATAATCAGTGCCAATAATACGAGCCTTTTACTTTTAATGACGCGAAGCGCCGTTTTCTGTATCATATCTAACCCCTTTAAATCTAATTTTATCAATATTACATTCATCTTACCATAAAAATGAGGCGTGCCGCTACAGCACGCCTCACAAAAGGGCCAAACTTTCACAATCGGTTGAAACCTATTCTATTAATAATGTAAGTCTTTTTTCTGTTACACGATGACGGAATGTCAGTATACCCAAATTTGATATGCTAATACGATTGGTACAAATACACACTGCAACACGCAGTCATCAATGCCAAGGTATATTCAGAAGAACCTGCATTTGTAATAGTCAAGCTCCAATCAGGATTCAAAGAAGAAACCATAATACGAGGGAACAAACCTGCAAAATATGTAGCCGTAATCAAAATAACGGAAGAGAGCTAAATACAAAGCCCCATTTTGTATCGCGCGTACGTGCTGCAGCCCAAGAAATAAGGAAGCAAACAACAGCTAAGGCACAGAAAACAATAGCTAATACAGAGTTGAACAAATCTGTAAATACATAAGTTGCACCTAATCAATGCTAATCACACCGATTGCAGTAGGAACACCTGTAACCAAGATGCTGCACGTGCGCGTTCAGAAACAGACCTGCTGTTTTAATAGATGTAAACAAACCACCATGGTATGTAAACACTAAAACGAAAGCAACACCACATAATACAGTGTATGGGCTAACAAATCCCAGAATGTACCAACATATGTCATCGTTTCATCAATAGGTGTACCTTGGATCAAGTTACCTACTGTTACGCCCCACAATAAGGCAGGAACGATAGAACCGATGAAAATACAATAGTCAAATACTTTTACGCCATGTGCGTTTGCACTTTTAGAACGGAATTCAAAAGCAACGCCACGCATGATAAGTACAGCAAGCATTAAGAACAATGCCATGTAGAAACCACTAAACAATGTAGCATATACATGAGGGAAGGATGCGAATAATGCGCCACCAGCAGTGATCATCCATACTTCATTACCATCCCAAATAGGACCTAACGCATTAATCATTTGACGACGTTCAACGTCAGTTTTACCAATGACTGGTAGAAGAATACCTGTGCCATAGTCGAAGCCTTCTAAGAAGAAGAAACCTGCGAACAATACACAAAGCAAGATGAACCAGATCACATTAAGGTTATTCATAATTAGTTCCATAATCTTGCCTCCTCTTTTTCTTCTACATGGTAAATTGTTTGCCCATCAGGACCTTTTTAATGTGTTCTACAGCTAAATACAAGCCGCACAATAGCAGCCAAGATGTAAATAACTGTAAAACCAATGATAGTAGTCATGATTTCTGGAGCTGTAACGGATTTAGAAGCACCATTCGCAGTCAATTGAAGGCCATATACAAGCCATGGTTGACGACCTGCTTCTGCAACAAACCAACCAGTGGATTGAGCGATGTAAGGTAATGGTAACATCCAGAAAATAATTTTCAAGAATGTTTTATTCTCTACGAGTTTACCTTTAGCATTTAATACCAAGCCGATGAAAGCAACTAATAACATAATGGAGCCAGCTGCTACCATGATGCGGAATGTCCAGAAAATACCAGGAACATCTGGAATGTAATTACCAGGGCCATATTGAGCTTCAGATTTAGCTTGTAAATCTTTAATACCTTCTACCTTACCAGATGTAAAGGAGTTTTGTGTTAAGAAGGATAAACCGCCAGGGATTTCAATGGCACCTGTATTTTGTTGTGCTTTTGTATCGATATTAGCTACCAAAGAGAATGGAGCTGGATCTTGAGTTTCCCAAAGAGCTTCCATAGCTGCCATTTTCATAGGCTGTTCTTTAGTAATATATTGGCCTTGATGATGACCTGCAAAAGCACCTAAAGTACCGAATTAAGAGCAATAACCATGCCCCATTTAGCAGAACGTTTTAGAAATCTGTCGCATTGTTGCGAATCAAGTGCCATGCACTGATAGCCATAATAATTACGCCTGCTGTTAATAAACCATTCAACACAATATGGAGCAAATTGGCCAGGTACATAACCATTTAGAACAATTGTTGCGAAATTTTCCATTTCTGCACGACCATTGCGGATTACATAACCTACAGGATGTTGCATAAAAAGGAGTTTGCTACAAGAATCCAGAATGCGGATAAATTTGTACCTAATGCAACCAATGTTGCTACAAGTAGCGTGAACAGTTTTATTCAAGCGGTCCCAACAAAAGATCCAAACGCCCATAAATGTAGATTCCAAGAAAAATGCCATTAATGCTTCAAGGGCCAATGGGGCACCAAAATATCACCCATAAAACGAGAATATTCTGCCCAGTTCATACCGAAATGGAACTCTTGAACAATACCTGTTACAACACCCATGGCAAAGTTAATTAAGAATAATTTGCCCCAGAATTTTGCCATTTTTTGGTAAACTTCTTTACCGGTAGACACATATGTCCATTCTAAAATGGCTACAGTCACTGTCATGCCTAGTGTGAACGGCACAAATAACCAGTGATAGATAGATGTTAGCGCGAATTGCAATCGGGCTAAATCTACAGCTTCAAACATGTGTTTTCCTCCTTAGAATAAAATACTAACATCACTTGACGAGCTTTCACTAAAAACCTTGTATCATTGCGCTTGTGAATATGGCAACGCTTCAGACTCAATCAACTGTTCACGTTGGGCAAGAGTTTTAAAGTTAACCATCTCCAACTGATTGATTAATTGGTCCTGAATTGTTCCCATCGCTTCATTGATAGCACAATGTCCCATACAAGACTTAGAGCAAGAACCTACATCATATAAACACCGTTGTAAATACGCATCCCCTTCTACCGCTCTAATTACATCGAGCAATGAAATCTCTTGAGGGCTCTCGATTGAGGGCAAACCCACCATCTACACCACGAAAGGATTTCATGATTCCTGCTGCAATAAGGCTGCGCATTATCTTAAGCAAAAAACGTTCTGGAATCATTTCTTGCTCAGCCAATACAGCACCAGTTATCTTCGATCCCGAAGGTAATAGCGCCATATGCAAGACCATGCGAAATGCATAATCCGTGGCCTGATTTAACTTCATAAGGTCTCCTTTCTCGTGCACTCGGACAAACGTATTACTACATTTAGTATAAACGATATAAAACAATACTGCAATGGTATTGTTTTATATATTGAGAATTAGCATATATAAATTTTAAGCCTATAAATTAGATTATACCTGAATATTTTTATATCCATAAAATCACTTTTTGATTTATATTATCAAAAAAGACTGCCCACGTATGAGCAGTCTTAATTTATTATTTTGTAATTTCACGAACAAGATGTGCCATTTCAGGAATGATGAGTTTACCCATTGCCAAAGTAACAGCACCTACAGAGCCAGGAACAGAGAACATTAACGTATTATTGTTCACCCCTGCTTCTGCACGAGAAGCCATTGCCTTAGTCCCAATATCTTCTGTATAGGACAAATATCTAAATATTTCCCCGAAACCAGGGATATGTTTCTCATAGAGACTATTAGCTGCTTCAATTGTTACATCACGCTTAGCAATTCCCGTACCACCTGTAGAGATGATAACATCAATAGATTCATCATTACACCATGGGATCATTGCATTTTAATTTCATCGTAATCATCAATAACAATTTTACGATCTGCCACAATATGGTCTGCTTGTTCTAAAAATTCTTGTACTTTATTACCGCCTTTATCAGTTTCAAAGGTACGCGTATCAGAAACAGTTAATACTGCAACACGTAATGGTCTTGCTACAACTTCGTAAGACATAGTTCCTCCTAAAATAAAGGCACAATAGACGCCAATATCGGCCACCCATTATCGCGTAAAAAATCACGTAATGACCATGTATAGTGAATGAATGGTGCACAATGTAGGCGTAACCAGAACGATAAGTACGGTGTATCTCCTTGGAATACAGCTAGTCGATTTAGAGCATATAAATTATCCCCTGGCTTTACTGTTCCTGGTTGAACTGTGAAAGCCATTTTATACCCAGACTGTTTAGTAACATATTGCACGAGCATATCGTTAAATCCACCAGGATAGGCTAGATACTCAATAGGCTCACCTACAAAATCCCCTCAAAGAAGTCTTCCCTCCAAGAAGAGCATCTGGTAATTCGGTAGGGTCAATTTTTGTTAAGATTTTATGATGATTTGTATGGCCTTGAATATCAAATCCACCCGCTTCCATTTGGTGCATTTGTTCTGTAGAAACAAAGCCAGGTGTATTGGCTGCATCACTAATCATAAACAAGGTAGCTTTCATATTGTATTCTTTTAATATAGGCAATACATTTTTATAGTTATCTACATAGCCATCATCAAAGGTGATAACAATTGGCTTATTGGGTAATTCAGTACCATTTTCTAAATAATCATATAATTGAGCCAACGTAATCGTGTTATATCCCTGATTATGTAGATTTTCCATCTGTTCTCTAAACTGATCAACATGAAGCGTCAAAGCAGAATGCTTTTCATCGTTTACTTGATGGTAATTAAGAACTGGTACACCATAGATTTTATAATCAGTAGACAGCCCCCACATAACGCCAAATGAGATAGCTAAAATTGCAATACATATTGCGAGAAAACATAATAATTTTTTAATACAGCTCTTGCCATATTTATACATATAAACTAATCACCCAATCCACTTAAGCATATAATGAGAATATCACACATACCCTGTATTATCAAGAAAATCCTCACAAGATATTCATATTAATCTATGAATGAAAATATTTATTAGTAATATGCAAAAACAGACATAAAAAAGCCCTATAAACT
>VOFG01003255.1_pt1 | contig 42023 bp, 65 predicted proteins | sample 5384171 | NCBI WGS metagenome assembly VOFG01 (sample SAMN12384726, study PRJNA508395) | human gut metagenome | isolation source: healthy gut F | host: Homo sapiens
TCACACGCGGTTTTCGGCCAAAGCGTTCTGCAAAATGGGGATTAAAATGCGGGACGCAGCGGCAGTGCCGGGTATGCAGTATCTGCATGAAGACGGATTTTATACCCGGCGCGAAGCAAAACGTCCGGTCGGTTGGAGATGAACAGCGCCGCAGACAGCGGCAGAATGGGAGCATCATGGAATTAAGACCCTGTATTGACATTCATAACGGCAAGGTAAAGCAGCTGGTGGGCGGCAGCATTCAGGATCAGGGAGACTCTGCCCAGAGAATTATATTTCCAGCCAGGATGCGGCGTGGTATGCACGCCTGTTTCAGGAAAAAAGGCTTGAAAATGGTCATGTCATCCGTTAAACAGCAAAGACAGCGCTATTACGAGCAGACCAGGCAGCAGGCACTTTCTGCGCTGCAGGCATATCCGGACGGACTGCAGGTCGGCGGCGGGATCACCGCAGAAAATGCCTGGATGCAGGTGCATCCCATGTCATTGTGACATCCTATGTATTTCGAAATGGTGATATTTTCATTTGAAAATCTGAACTCGTGGATGATGGATGCTGTCGGCAAAAAGCGTCTGGTTCTGATCTGAGCTGCCGCAAGAAAAGACGGGAAGTATTATATCGTGACGGATCGCTGGCAAACCTATACGAGGGTCGTGCGCTGGAAGAAATTCTGACGATGTCTTCTTTCTGTGATGAATTTCTGATTCACGGAGTGGATGTGGAGGGAAAACGCAAAGCGGAATCGAGCAGGAGCTGATCGGGCTGTGGGAAGATAACCGGATTCCGATCACCTACGCCGGAGGTATCCGCAGTCTGGAAGATATCGAACAGATTCGAAAAGCCGGACAGAATAAAATTCATGTCACAGTCGGCAGCGCGCTGGACTTGTACGGCGGAGACCTGTCGTTTGAAAAAAGTGCTGGCGGCGTGTGAACAGTAATGATGTAGAGGCGCAGTTTGCCTGCGCCATTTGCAAAATCCTGTCTTGGATGCTTCCCGCTGTGCTGCAGGAGGAAATTGGAAAAATTTCAAACTGGGGATTGACTTTTGACTGTAGTGAGGTACAGTATAGAAAACAAAGAGAAACCGATGAGAAAGAGGAGTACTCAGAGTCGCGAACATTACACAGAGAGCTGCAGGCGGTGGGATTGCAGTATGGGAACATTTGAGGAATGGACTTTCGAGGCTGGCCCCGAACCAACAGTAGTAGGCCGGCGGGATCCGGACCCGTTATCCGACCGGCGCATATGATAGTATGTGAACAGAGTGGACTGAAACAGTCAATTTGAGTGCACCGCGATAATGAAACATTACCGTCTCAAGCAAAATGCTTGAGGCGGTTTTTTTTGCGCGAATCAGCAAAGCCCTGCCCGGAGAAACAGCTGCCCCGGACGGGAAGCATGCTTACCGCCCGGAGGCAGCAGTTTCTCCGGATAGGGGATGAGCAACGAAGCCCGTCCGGGCGGCAATTCCCGCCGCAAGTACCCCCCGGGCGGGAAGCACTGCCACCACCTCGCACCCCCTTCCTTTTCTTCTTTGTTTCAATCAACGTTTTTAGAAAAGGAGAACAACACAATGAAAAAGAAAGCAATGGCACTTACCGTAGCAGCAATGATGGCAGCAGCAATGATCACAGGATGCGGACAGACCGCAGCAACCACTGTTGAGACCGCAGCAGACACAACCGTACAGACAGAAGAGAGCACCGCTGATACGGAAAGCACAGCAGCAGATACAGCGGCGGCAGACGGCGAAAGCTACACAATCGGTATTTCCCAGTTCGCAGAGCACGGCTCTCTGGACAACTGCAGAACCGGTTTCCTGGGGAAGGCTTAAAAGAAGCGGGCATCGAAGAGGGCGTGAACCTCGACTGTTCTGTTTGACAATGCGCAGGCAGACACCGCGACAGCGAGCATGATTTCGATAACTACGTTTCTCAGAAAGTGGATCTGATCTGTGCGATCGCAACTCCGTCCGCAATGAGCGCATACAATTCCTGCCGGACAGCGACATTCCTGTTATTTACACCGCTGTATCCGATCCGGTCAGCGCAGGACTTGCAAAAAGAAGATAAGACACCGGAGGGCAACATCACCGACCGCAGATACGCTTCCGGTAGAAGCACAGCTGAAAATGATCCGTGAGGTGCTTCCGGATGCAACAAAGATCGGTATCCTGTATACAACAAGCGAAGCAAACTCTCTGAGCACGATTGAAAAACCTACAAAGAGCTGGCTGACGATTACGGCTTTGAAATCGTAGAATCCGGCATCAATACACTGGCAGACGTCGATATGGCAGCGGCTGACCTCGCAGCAAAGGTAGACTGCATTTCCAACCTGACAGACAATACAGCGTAGTACAGGGTCTGCAGACCGTTCTGGCAAAAGCGAGCGCAGGGGCATCCCGGTATTTGGTTCTGAAGTAGAACAGGTAAAGAACGGTTGCCTGGCAGCAGAAGGTATCGACTATGCAGCACTTGGCAAACAGACCGGAGCGATGGCAGCAAAGGTATTAAAGGGCGAGACAGAGGCTTCCGACATGCCTTATGAAGTATGCGAGGGTGCAAACCTTTATATTAACACAGAAGTAGCAAGGGATCTTGGCATCACTTTCCGGAAAACTACGAAGCGGACGCTGCAGAGGTTTTTGAAACCGTTACAGTAGAATAAATAAAAGGACAGAAAGAACTGTTCAGCAGGTCTGCGCATTTACTGCGCTGACCGTAAGAAAACTTAGACTAGAAAAATCCTATCGGCATAGCCGATTTGGAATGGATTTTTTGCGCGTAACTGTGAGGGTACTGAACAGTTACGGACAGAAAGAAAAACAGGAGGTTCTCATGGAACTGGTCATCAGTACACTCGAACAGGGTATGATCTACGGGATCATGGCGCTGGGAGTATATATCACTTATAAAATACTGGATTTCCCGGATCTGACGGTAGACGGCAGCTTTCCGATGGGGAGCAGCGATTACGGCAGTCATGATTACAAATGGGGTTGGGCAATTTTACGCTTCCGGTGTGTTTCCTTTGTAGGAGCGCTGGCAGGTGTACTGACTGGTCTGATCCATGTAAAGCTCAAGGTAAGAGACCTGCTGAGCGGCATCATTATGATGACCGCTCTTTACACCGTCAATTTGCGGATCGCAGGCAGGGCGAACCTTCCGTTTTATAAAGAAGTAACTGTATTTGATAATGGTCTGGTCAACGGAATCTGCCAGGGAGCACTGGCGTCCTGGAAAATCGTACTCGTGATGGTTGTCATTACAGTTGTGGTAAAAGTGCTTTTAGACGCTTATCTAAAAACCGATCCGGCTTTCTGCTCCGCGCAGTCGGCGATAACGCGTCGATTGTAACGGCGATGGACGTGACCGTGGTAAAGTAAAAATTCTCGGACTTGCAATTGCAAACGGTCTGGTTACGTTGAGCGGATGCCTGTTTGCACAGCAGCAGCGCTGCTTTGAAATTTCGGCTCAACCGGAACTGTGGTGGTCGGACTTGCGAGTGTAATTATCGGAACGAGTCTGTATCAGAAGCTAGAAGGAATCGGATCGATTTCCAAGGCGCTTCACAACGTGCGGGTTGGCATGGTAACCTTCAGCGTTGTGATCGGATCAATCCTTTACAAAGCCTGCGTTGCGATTGCACTTCGCATGGGATTAAAATCTACAGACTTAAAGCTGATTACGGCGGTACTGTTTTTAGTCATTCTGGTTGTCAGCATGGAACGAAAGGGGCGGAAAAATGCTTGAACTTTCCCATATCGATAAATATTATAATCCGGGCTCAGTCAATGAAATGTGCCTGTTTCAGGATTTTAACCTGACGATTCCAGACAGCCAGTTCGTGTCGGTGGTCGGCAGCAACGGCCCGGCAAGACCTCCATGCTGAACCTGATCTGCGGCAGCATTTCGGCGGACGCAGGAAAGGTCATCGTAAACGGAACTGATATCACCGGCCAGAAAGAATATATGCGCCACCGCAAAATCGGCAGAGTATACCAGAACCCTTCTGCCGGGACGTGCCCGAATATGACGGTGCTGGAAAATATGGCGGTTGCGGATCTGAAAGAAAAAGGTTATGGATTGAACCGCTGTGTCAGAAAGAGCCGGGAAAATGCGTACCGCGAGATGCTTTCCGGTCTTGGACTTGGGCTGGAAGACAAGCTGGAAACAAAGGTCGGTTCCCTTTCCGGCGGACAGCGTCAGGTACTGGCGCTTCTGATGGCGACGATGACACCGATTGATTTCCTGATTCTGGATGAGCATACGGCGGCACTGGATCCCAGAACAGCGGAAATTGTCATGAAGCTGACGGATCAGATCGTCCGGGAAAAGAAAATGACGACGGTTATGGTAACGCACAACCTGCGCTATGCATTGAATATGGGGACCGTATCCTGATGATGCATCAGGGAAAATCGTTCTGGATAAAGTTGGGGAAGAAAAGAACCGGCTCAACACGGACGAGATCATGGGTATTTTCAACCGAATCAGCGTAGAGTGTGGAAACTGAGGCTGTTCGGATCAAAAAAGGCAGGACAATGAGCGGCAATATCAAAAACTCATTGTCCCGCCCTTTTTTTATGGCAATAGATTGTTTACAGAGTTTGCATTCGTATTACTACCGTATTTTTCACCGTTGACGGCGCATGCGCGGGACGATATAATACGGATATCGAAAGGTTTTTGGGCGTTCTATACAATAGCGTGTACCCTTGGCGGACATTCTATTGTCCTGTATAATCGCTGGCGGCGATCTGCCGCAGGCTGCGGATATTCTGACCGCAGGAAAATTCAAAGAGCAATCATTGTTCCGGTCTTTGGAGAGAGACGGGAGGACAGATGGCGTATATCACGTCGTGGTATTGGAATAAAGGAGATTTTCGCAAGGTAAATGAGGATTCTTTTTACGCTGCAGCGAGTTCGCGCACGCAAAAAAGGAGCTCATATTTGCTGCGGTCTGCGACGGAATCGGCGGACTGCGGGCAGGAGAATGCGCGAGCGGTCTGGTTGCAGAGCAGCTGACGGAATGGTTTTACCGGGAAGGTTTTTGGAAAATGCGCTCTCTTTTCTGGACAAAAACAGATGAAAAAGCGGGCACTCGACGCGCTTTTAGACATGCAGGAAAAGCTGGAGCGCTGCGAGCGGGAGGAAAAATCTGCAGCGGGACGACAGTAACGATGGTGTTTGTTCGCGGACGCAGATTTGTACTGGTGCATCTCGGGGACAGCAGGGCGTATCAGCTTTGCCGCAAACGCTGCTTAAATCGGGAAAAACAGACCGAACCAGGCAGCTTTCACAGGATCATGAAGAGGGCGGCGTGCTGCGCCGCTGCGTCGGGGCGTTTGGGCTGGAAGTGCCGCAATTGTATACAGGAACGCTGGATGACGGGGACATGCTACTGTTGTGTACGGACGGATTTTATAAAAAAGCGCCGCCGGATTTTTTTTCGGATCTGCCTGTACGAGGAACGGGAAGCAGGGCAACTGTATCGGCGGCTGAAAGGAAATGGGAGCTTTTTGACGGCCCAGGGGGAAAAAGGACAATATGACAGCGGTACTGATCGGATATGAAAAGGAGGAATCTGTCTGGAAAAAGAACGAAAAATCGGTGAAAAATACATTTTAAAAGGAGAAACAGCGAGCGGGGGAACCGGAACCGTTTACCGGGCGTATGATCTGCGTCTGCAAAAGATTTGGGCGGCAAAAAGGTCGGACGGGATTTCCCAATCCGGGAAGAATTTACGATGGGAAAGCTGGCTGATTCGGCGTTTCCGGGGATTGTGGATGTAGTAGAACAGGAGGAAGAGCGCTTTTTAATTATGGAATGGATTGAGGGGGAAACGCTTGCGGTGCAGATGGAACGAGACGGCGCCTTTGCAGAAGAAACGGTGATCGAGATCGGGATCTGTCTGGCAAAAGCGATTCAGAAGCTTCACCAGATGCAGCCACCGCTTTTGTATTTGGACTGCAAGCCGTCAAATGTGATGAAGGATTCCGATGGAAAAATCAGGCTGATCGATTTTGGCAGCGCGCTGGAAGCGCATACACCCGTGACAAAAGGCATTTCCGCGAGTCCTGGATATGCGGGCCGGAGCAGCTGAGCCGGGAAATCGAAAAGCGCTGTGTGGATGTCCGGACAGATGTGTTCGGTCTGGGGCGGACACTGTATGCGCTTTTGTGCGGGGCAGACCTTTCCAGACCGCCTTATGCGTTTGCGTCCCTGAAAAGCCGCTGTCCGCAGGTCAGCGATGAGCTGGAACGGATTATCATGCGTGCCACAGCCAGGGGCCGGAAGCACGGTTTCAGACGATGGAGGCTTTTTGCAGGTGCTTTTTGGCGTTACAGGAGGCTTGCAGGGTAGATGATACAGGAAAGAAAGAACCGTTTTGGCAGAAACTGCGTCGGAAGAAGACGGCGGACTGTGAAGTGCTGCAGAGCGTTCTCAGGACGGCAAAACCGATGGGAAGGTGGATGTTTGCACTGCTGGCGGCGGTTCTGATGCTGCAGGGGCGACCGTAGCTGCGAAGGCGGCAGGCGTAGATCGCGCAGCCGGGAAAATTCCGATCACCCTGCGGGATAGCAGTCTGCGAAAGCTCCTGATAAAAGAAAATGCCGCGCTGTATACAGAAAAGCAGGTGTTTCTGGAATTAAACCCAAACACCCTTGGATGCGGGGACGAGGTGCGGGTTATGCTGAGTCTGTACAGTAGAAACGAAAAAATCGGAGAGTATGAGCTTGTGATGGGGCAGAAGCGCTGATGCGAAAAAAGGTGCAGGGGCTTCCTTAAACCGGATGCATTTCGGGCGATACACAGCTGTAGCGAGACGGCATTTTCGGGAGAAGTCTGCACGTCGGGCAGCAAAATTCGTTCGCCGGAAACCGATTGCACTGCCTGTGGGGAAGTGTTAAAATAAAAATAACTGGGCTTTTGAACAAAAGAACGCGGAAGCGATAAAACGGAGGGCATTATGTACAGAGATCATACCAAAGTCGTAAAATTGGAAACCGTGTAATCGGAGGCGGCAATCCGATCTTGATTCAGTCGATGACCAACACGCCGACCGAGGATGTGGCGGCGACGGTTGCACAGATTCACAGACTGGAAGAGGTTGGTTGTGAAATTATCCGCTGCACCGTACCGACGCTGGAAGCTGCGAAAGCGATTTCTGAGATCAGAAAGCAGATTTCCATTCCGTTGGTTGCAGACATTCATTTCGATTATAAGATGGCGATCGCCGCGATGGAAAACGGAGCGGATAAAATCCGTATCAATCCCGGAAACATCGGCGGTGCAGACCGTGTAGCGGAAGTAGTACGTGTTGCAAGGGAACGCAATATTCCGATCCGTGTCGGCGTAAACAGCGGTTCCCTCGAAAAGATCTTGTGGAAAAATATCATGGCGTAACGGCAGAGGGGATTGTAGAGAGTGCGCTGGATAAGGTGCATATGATCGAAGACCTTGGCTATGACAACCTGGTGATCAGCATCAAGTCCTCCGATGTTATGATGTGCGTGCATGCGCATGAGCTGCTGGCAGGAAAGACACCTTATCCGCTGCATGTCGGCATTACGGAATCCGGTACGGTTCTTTCCGGTAATATCAAGTCTGCGATTGGTCTGGGGCTGATTTTTAAATCAGGGAATCGGCGATACGATCCGTGTATCCCTGACAGGGGATGTTGTAGAAGAGATCAAATCTGCGAAGCTGATTTTGCGGACGCTGGGACTGCGCAAAGGCGGTATTGAGGTTGTCAGCTGTCCGACCTGCGGACGCACGAAGATCGACCAGATCAGCCTCGCGAATCAGGTAGAAGCCCTTGCAGCGCAGTTCCCGAACCTGGATATCAAGGTTGCAGTCATGGGCTGTGTCGTAAACGGACCCGGCGAAGCAAAAGGAAGCGGGCCTGGGTATTGCAGGCGGCATCGGGGAAGGTCTGCTGATCAAAAAGGGCAGATCATCCGCAAGATTCCGGAGGCAGAATTTATTCCGACTCTGCGGTATGAACTGGAGCACTGGAACGAACAGTAATCGTTTTTGGTGTAAAAGTATTTACGAAAATGGAGAGATAAAATGACCAAAGGTTTCATGGAAGTATTTCCGGAGCTTGCTCTGGAACAGGAAGTACGGGCATTGTTTGAAAAAGTAAAGGTAGAACGGGTGACGACCACGCGGCAAAAAGGATCTGATCAGGGTGTATATCAGCTGCGGACGCCTGATCCCCAAAACAGTCATTTTCCGGGTAGAGGAAGAGATTGCAAGACAGCTGTTTCCGAACTGCAATATCACGATCAAAATTCAGGAAAAATTTCAGCTGTCCGCCCAGTACAACCTAAAGAGCCTGCTGGAGACCTATCAGGAGAGCATTTTACTGGAATTAAAGGAATGCAGCCCGGTGGAATACAGTCTGTTCAAATCAGCCAATATTTCCTTCCCGGATGAGGGGAAGCTGGTGCTGGAAGTGCCGGATACGGTAATCGCGCATGAACGCTGTCCCGAGCTTGTCCGTATTCTGGAAAAATTTGCTGTGAACGGTGCGGAATCCCGATGGAGGCGGTCGCACATTACTGTCAGCCGAAGGAAAATCCGAGAAAAGCGGAGGAAGAGATTGCGCTGGCAAGAAAAGTGGCGATGATTGCCGCGAAAGCGGGCGCTCGTCCGGCTGCGACGGACTATGGCATGAGCCAGGAGCAGTTCGCCAGTGTAATGAGCGGCGGATACAGCGCGTCCAGTAACGATGGGCAGCCGCAGTATGCAGGCGGACAGGATAGCACCGCATGCAATGCTGCACAGAACGCAGACAGCAGCGTAGCGCAGTATGGTGCAGCGGGGATCGCAGAGCAAAATGGTGCGATGCCGGGAGACAGGGCAGAAGGCAGCATGCAGGCTGGCGGTATGGATGACGGCTATGAAGCATATCTTGCGTCCATGGGCGCAGCGGCGCATGCTGCGCAGGAAGCTCCCTTTGAGGGCGGCATGGTGATTTTGGCGGAAACAGCGGCAGCAGCGAATCGGATGCGCCCGGATGCACCGGCAGCAGGGCAGAGTGCTCCGGCAATGGGGCAGACGGCAGCTCCTGCGGCAGGCACGAAAGGCACTCGCATCGGCTGGCGGCAGAAATGCGGGCGGACAGAGCAAATACGGCAAAGGCAAATTCAACCGGGAGGGGCGTGGCGATTATCGACGCGGTGTCAAAAAAGTGACAATCCGGATGTGCTTTACGGACGGGATTTTGACGAAGAAGCAATTCCGATCGAGGAGATCACCGGTGAGATGGGAGAGGTTGTTATCCGCGGCAAAATCATCGCAATGGATCAGCGTGAAATTCGCAACGAGCGGACAATCCTGATTTTTGATGTGACGGATTTTACTGACACGATGACCATCAAAATTTTTACCTTAAATGAACAGCTGGCAGAGGTAAAGGAGGGGGATCAAGCCCGGCGCTTTTGTCAAAATCAAGGGTCTGACGATGGTGGACAAGTTTGACGGCGAGCTGACGGTCGGTTCGATTGTCGGGGTAAAAAAGATTTCGGATTTTACCACGTCGAGAATGGATCATTCCGTGCGCAAGCGTGTGGAACTGCACTGCCACACAAAAATGAGCGATATGGACGGTGTATCCGAGGTAAAGGATATTGTCAAGAGGGCGTATCAGTGGGGACATCCGGCGATCGCAATCACGGATCATGGCGTCGTACAGTCATTTCCGGATGCAAACCATCTGTTGGATGACCTCTGGAAAGCAGAGAAAGAAAAGCGTAAGGCTGCAGGAGACGAAAATCCGGACAGAAATGATTTCTTTAAAGTAATTTATGGATGTGAAGCGTATCTGGTGGATGATTTGAAGGAAATCGTAACCGGAGATAAGGGTCAGGTATTGCGGGATTCCTATGTGGTATTTGATATCGAGACAACCGGCTTTTCGCCGGTTAAAAACCGGATTATCGAGATCGGTGCGGTCAAGGTGGTGGAAGGAAAGATTGTGGACAGGTTTTCCACCTTTGTCAATCCACGTGTGCCGATTCCGTTTCGAATTGAGCAGCTGACAAGTATTAACGATGAAATGGTCATGGATGCGCCGGGGATTGAAGAAGTGCTGCCGGAGTTCTTGAAATTCTGCGAGGGTACGATTTTTGTCGCCCACAATGCGAATTTCGATATGAGCTTTATTATGGAAAATGCGGCGCAGTTAAATATCGAGCTGCATCCTACTTATGTGGATACAGTCGGCATTGCGCGCGTGCTTTTTGCCGCATCAGGCGAAGCATACGCTGGATGCGGTCGCAAAACGATGGGTGTTTCCCTGGAAAATCATCACCGCGCAGTGGACGATGCGGAAGCAACGGCGGAAATTTTCGTAAAATTTATTCCGCTTCTGGAGCAGCGGCAACTGTCACACCCTTGCGGATGTGAACCATTTGGGAGATTCCAGCCCGGATATTGTAAAGAGACTGTTTTCCTACCATGCGATTATCCTTGCGAAAAACGATGTTGGGCGGGTAAATCTGTACCGTTTGGTATCGGAGTCTCATCTGACTTACTTTCATAAGACACCGCGAATTCCGAAGAGCTTGCTGATGAAGTACCGGGAGGGACTGATTCTGGGCAGTGCGTGTGAGGCAGGCGAGTTGTACCGTGCCCTGCTGGATGAAAAGTCGGATGCGGAAATTGCGCGGATCGTGAAATTTTATGATTATCTGGAAATCCAGCCGACCGGCAACAACATGTTCATGATCCATTCCGACAAGATTGAAAATGTCAACTCGGTGGAGGACATTCAGAACATGAACCGAAAGATCGTCAGGCTGGGCGAGCAGTTCAATAAACCGGTTGTAGCAACCTGCGACGTGCATTTTCTGGATCCCGCAGACGAGGTATACCGTCGGATTATCATGGCGGGCAAGGGCTTTTTAAGGATGCGGACGACCAGGCACCGCTATATCTGCGCACGACGGAAGAAATGCTGGAGGAGTTTCAGTATCTCGGCAGTGAAAAGGCAGAGGAGGTTGTCATTACCAACACCAATCGGATTGCGGATCAGATAGAGACGATTTCTCCGGTGCGCCCGGATAAGTGTCCGCCGGTTATTCCAGACAGCGATAAAACATTGACGGAAATCTGTTACCAAGGCGCATGAGCTTTATGGGGAAGAGCTGCCGCAGATCGTTGTGGACCGTCTGGAAAAGGAGCTGAACTCTATTATCAAAAACGGATTCGCCGTAATGTATATCATTGCGCAGAAGCTGGTTTGGAAATCGGTGGAGGACGGCTATCTGGTTGGCTCCAGAGGTTCTGTCGGTTCTTCACTGGTGGCGTTCATGGCGGGATTACGGAGGTAAATCCCTGAGCGCCCATTATCGGTGCAACCGAAATGCCATTATTACGATTTTGATTCCCCGGAGGTCAAAGCCTTTGCCGGAAACGGCGGCTGCGATATGCCGGATAAAATGTGCCCGGTCTGCGGAGAGCCGCTGATTAAGGACGGTTTCGATATCCCATTTGAAACGTTCCTCGGATTTAAGGGGGATAAGGAGCCGGATATCGACCTGAACTTTTCCGGCGAATATCAGAGTAAGGCGCATAAATATACGGAAGTTATTTTCGGCGCAGGACAGACGTTCCGTGCCGGTACGATCGGCACGCTGGCGGATAAGACGGCGTTTGGTTATGTGAAAAATTATTTTGAAGAGCGCGGAAGCAAGAAGCGAAACTGCGAAATCAACCGGATTGTACAGGGCTGTACGGGAGTGCGCCGAAGCACGGGACAGCACCCCGGCGGTATCGTTGTTTTACCGGTGGGAGAGGACATCAACTCCTTTACGCCGGTGCAGCATCCCGCAAACGATATGACAACAGATACGGTAACGACCCATTTCGATTACCATTCCATCGACCACAACCTGCTGAAGCTTGATATCCTCGGACACGATGATCCGACGATGATCCGTATGCTGCAGGATTTGACGGGGTTGACCCGACGAAGATCCCGCTGGACGATCCGCAGGTTATGAGCCTGTTTCAGAATACGTCGGCTCTCGGAATCACACCCGATCAGATTGATGGCTGCCCGGTTGGTTCTCTGGGCATCCCGGAGTTTGGTACAGATTTGCCGTTATTCAGATGCTTCTGGACACCAAGCCGCAGTGCTTTTTCCGACCTGATTCGAATCGCCGGTTAGGACATGGTACGGATGTGTGGCTGGGCAACGCACAGACGCTGATTCAGGAAGGCAAGGCGACGATTTCCACAGCGATCTGTTGTCGAGTCGATATCATGATTTATCTGATCAACATGGGCATGGATCCCGAGAACCTTTCCTTCACGACGATGGAGAGTGTGCGGAAGGGGAAAGGACTTAAAGCCGGAAATGGAAGAAGCGATGAAGGCGGTCACGGTGTGCCGGACTGGTATATCTGGTCGTGTAAAAGATCAAGTACATGTTCCCGAAAGCCCATGCGGCGGCTTACGTTATGATGGCGTGGCGAATCGCTTACTGTAAGGTAAATTATCCGCTGGCTTATTATGCGGCGTATTTTTCGATCCGTGCATCCGCCTTTTCCTATGAAATCATGTGTCAGGGACAACAGCATCTGGAAGCGGTCATGGCGGATTACAAGAAGCGTTCGGACAGCCTTTCCCAGAAAGAGCAGGCGTCGTTAAAGGATATGAAGCTCGTGCAGGAAATGTATGCGCGCGGCTTTGACTTTTGCCCATCGATTTGTTTAAAGCGCATTCCCGAAATTTCCAGATCATGGACGGTAAAATCATGCCGTCGTTAAACAGCATTGACGGTCTGGGCGAAAAGGCGGCGGACGCCATCGTGGAAGCGGCGAAAAAAGGTCCGTTTTTGAGTAAGGATGATTTCCGGGAGCGTTCCAAGGCGAGTAAGACGATTGTGGAGCTTCTGGATACGCTGGGCATTCTGGGGGATCTGCCGGAGTCCAACCAGATCAGTCTGTTTGATTTTATGGTTGGCTGACGGAAGCTGGAAGAATGAAAATGGAAGAATATATCAGAGGAATCCCGTCCGGACTGCTGACTGCACAGCTTGGGGGAGCGGGAAATTCAGGTGGTCGGGATTTCGGAAAACGGATTTGAGTTTCGACTGGAAAAAAAGGCGGCAAGGCAGCTTTTGACAGATGCTGTGCCGGCACAGCACCAGGTTTTGCGAGATGCCGCACCGCCGCAGCACTGCATAGTGACACCGTTTTGTAAGTGTGCTTTTACGATCTGGAGCAGGCACTCTGGCAGGAACTTGTGCTGACAGAGTATGGGCTGGAAAAAGCACCCGCTTTGTCACAGCCAGGGCACAGGGAAAAGCCGTGCGCAGCCTCCTTTATCAGCTTTATCGGGTCTACGTAACTTCGCCGGAGTTTCGGATTGCTGTGCAGAAGCTTCTTTTACAATATACCCGCTACATCCATCTGAAGCTGGAAGAGGATGACGCTAGGCTTGCAGAGGCAACGGTTGGTTATCCGGTGGAATTAGAGGATTGCTTTGCCGACAGCCTGGAAGAACAGAAACGAAAATGGTTTTGCGCAGACGGACTGGGAGGCGGTTTTGCGTCCGTATCCGTCTTACGCGCTGGAGCTGGACAGACCGGAATGGTATGAGACATATTTAAAAAGAAAGCCTGTCGGATTTTATGACAGATTACTGGAAGGAAAACAACGTTGCCAGCGCGTTTTACGCAAAACGCCTGCCGGATCGGATTTACCTTTGGAAATCAATTCTGCCGTCTGCTCTTTCCAAAGAAAGAAATATTGTTTGCCCTGCTCGAAAAGGCGCGGAGCGAGGGGCTTGGCGTGACAGTTTCGTTTGCATGCCAGCCGGAGGTCAGTTTAAAGGAAGCGGAGCAGCTTCTGGAAAGCCTGCGAAGCTGGTGTCAGAAAAACGAATCGATCGAGATCGTCGTCAATGACTGGGGGATGGCGCAGCTTGTAGGTAGATATCCGGAGCAGTTTGAGCTGTGCATGGGAACACTTCTCAATAAACGGAAAAAAAGATCGGCGGCTTTCCTATTTAAAAAGCCGGCTGCCGGACAAGGACACCGGACTTTGGCAGAGAACAGCCTGAATGCAGATTTTTATCAAAGGCATTGGAAAAAAGCCTTGGATTTGTGCGATATGAATGGGAAAGCTGTGGGTATCCGCAAAAATTCCCGGAAGAAAAAACAGCCTGCATCTTCCGTTTTATCAAACGAACACATCGCAATACTGTACCCTTTATGCGCAGTACAGAGAGCACAACAGGGGACGGCAGTATCTACAGACGGAATGTCCCGGATATTGTCAGATGCAAGCGTTTTTATACCCGGAGCATCTGCATATGACAGGAAGATACAATTCGTTGTTTCGCTGGATCAGACGGTTTTGCGGGCGCTGGAGACGGGCAGTGTGGAAAACGCAGCGTTTAGGAAAGAAGAACAAGAGGTGCAGCCTGACCGCGCGGTGCTGAATCTGCTTTGAGCGCAGTGCGCGGCATGGAGGTCACACATGGAACTTACAGCGGGGCTTGGCTCGGTTGACGATTATATCCGATATATCGAAGCGGGAGCGGACGAATGCTTCTGCGGTTACATTCCTATGCATGGGACAGAAAGTACGGGACGGTTTGTCTTTAAACCGCAGGGAGGTGCGATGCTGCAGCGTGCAGCTGGGTGCATTTTCGGAGCTGGAAATTCTGGCGGCGATGGTGCGGGCGTATCAAAAGCCCGTGCAGCTGACGTTTAATTCGCTGTACTATCTTCCACAGCAGTATCCGGAAATTGCAGAGACAATTCAAAAATGTATGGAAATCGGATTTTGGGATTATATTATCGCAGACCCGGCGCTGATTTTATATCTTCGGCAGCAAAAGATCGGCTGTCGGATTTCGTTAAGCGGCGAGGTTGGAGAAATCAACAGCGCGATGACAGGATTGTTTGAGCAGATGGAAATCAGCAGAATCATCTTTCCAAGGAAGATGCGACCGAAGGATATGGCGATTGTGGCGCAGGCATGTGCCAAAAAGAAGTCCCGGATTGGAAAACATGAAATATGAAGCCTTTGCATTAAATGAGCTGTGTCAGTTTTCCGGGGCATTCTGCAATTCCCCTGCACTGTGACGAGATGGGATATTTGTGCCGCGTGCCGTATCGGGTCGGTGTAGGGAAGAGCCGGCGGAAGGACAGCATCCTTATCGATCACCAAAGAATGGGATTTGGCATCGCGTCCTCAAGGGAATATACCTCAGAAGCCAGACAGTGCGGCGGCACATGGGATTTACCGGAATCAGATTTCGATGCTCCAATCCTGGGCGAAAGCGGCTGTGGGCTGTGTGCGCTCTATGATCTGAGTCAGGCGGGAATTACCCATCTGAAAATCGTAGGCAGAGGAAACCGCCCGGACCGGATGGTGGAAGACATCCGGGCGATGAAGCGTGCGTTGGAGATCCTGGATGCCTCCAAAGACCGGGAAACCTATCAAAACGGATGAAGCAGGAGTTGTTTTTGAGCGACTGCAGCAAAAAACTGTTACTATCTACCAGCAAATTTATAAAATTTGCAAAAAAACACTGCATTTTGGAAAAAAGTATTGTATAGTAATCAAGCGTCAGTTAAGTGACACAAAAGAATGGCTAGTTGGTCAAGCGGTTAAGACGTCGCCCTCTCACGGCGAAAACAGGGGTTCGGTTCCCCTACTAGCTGTTTGCAGAAACGGATTTCTGCAAAGGATAAAGACTTCCTGAGCTTCAGGAAGAACAGGATAACAGTTATGGCTAGTTGGTCAAGCGGTTAAGACGTCGCCCCCTCACGGCGAAAACAGGGGTTCGATTCCCCTACTAGCTGTTTTCGAGAACCGGAATTCGTAAAGGATTCCGGTTTTTGCGTTACAGTTCCCTCGGGAATTCCTGTGCATAGATTTGTGCTTGCACAAACATCTCTGCGTGGGTGAACTGCAACATTTTGCCGGAACCCCTTGCATTCCGGGCGGGAACATGTTAGAGTAGAGATGATGATACATGTTACTGGAGCAAGAGTGGGCAAAAACCCACTCTTGTTTGTTATCACAGGTGATAACAAACAAAGTGTTTTATGCCATGCGGCGGGTGGAAAGTGTCGCTGACGCGACCCGCCGCAGGCGTGGGAATCCGGCAAGCCGGTTCTATTCCAGTTTGTTATCGCGACGAGGATGTCGCGGGTGATAACCTACAGACAACTGAATAAGGAAGGTGAAGGAATGTCAAAAAGAGACATACGAAGCGAAGACGGAAGAACTTCTGCTTCCGATCGCGGAGGAAAACGGCGTGGAGATCTACGATGTGGAGTATGTGAAAGAAGGCAGCGACTGGTATCTGCGTGCCTACATCGACAAACCGGACGGCGTCAACATCGGTGACTGCGAGGCAGTAAGCCGCGCGTTGTCCGACAAACTGGATGAAGCCGATTTTATCGAGGACGCCTATATTTTGGAAGTGAGCTCACCGGGGCTGGGCAGGACGCTGAAAAAGGATAAGCATCTGGAAAAGAGCCTGGGCGAAGAAGTGGAAATCAGATTGTTAAGCCGGTGGATAAATGCCGGGAATTTACAGGCGTATTAAAAGCTACGATGCGGACAGCATTACGATTGATACAGCAGAAAAGGAAAATGACATTTGCCAGAAAAGAGATTGCACTGATCCGTCTGGCGCTGGATTTTTAAACAGACGACAAAGCAGCGGAATGGAGGATGAAATGAATAAGGAATTAAAGGAAGCGTTGGATGTACTGGAGAAAGAGAAAGAGATCTAGCAAAGAGACTCTGTTCGAAGCGATCGAAAACTCTCTGCTCACAGCCTGCAAACAGCATTTCGGCAAAGCGGATAATGTAAAGGTGGAAATCGACCGGGATACCTGCGATTTTCTCTGCTATGCGGAGAAAGAGGTTGTTCCGACACAGGACGACGTGGAGGATGAATGCCTGCAGATCGCCCTGGAGGATGCAAAGCAGATTTCCCACAGAGCGCAGGTTGGAGACATAATCCATGTGGAGATTAAGTCTAAGGAATTCGGCCGTATTGCAACACAGAATGCGAAAAATGTCATTCTGCAGAAGATCCGGGAAGAAGAGAAGCGTTGTATACAATCAGTATTTCGAAAGGAAAAAGACGTCGTAACCGGCGTTGTACAGCGTTATCTGGGCCGCAACATCAGCATCAACCTGGGCAAGGCGGACGCAATCTTAAACGAGAGTGAGCAGGTAAAGGGCGAAGTATTCAAGCCCACCGAGCGTATCAAGGTTTACATTGTGGAAGTAAAGAACACCCCGAAGGGACCCCGCATCAATGTCAGCCGTACCCATCCGGAGCTTGTAAAAACGTCTGTTTGAAGAAGAAGTAACAGAAATCCGCGACGGCGTTGTAGAGATCAAGAGTATCGCCCGTGAGGCTGGCAGCCGTACCAAGATCGCTGTATGGAGCAATAATCCCAACGTAGACGCAGTCGGCGCCTGTGTCGGTATGAACGGTTCCCGTGTCAATGCTATCGTAGAAGAGCTGCGCGGCGAGAAGATCGATATCGTGAACTGGGATGAAAACCCCGGCAACCTGATCCAGAATGCGCTTTCCTCCTGCAAAGATCGTAGCAGTATTTGCAGATCCCGACGAGCGCACCGCAAAGGTAGTCGTACCCGATTATCAGCTGTCTCTGGCGATCGGTAAGGAAGGTCAGAACGCACGTCTGGCAGCAAGTCTGACCGGCTACAAGATCGACATCAAGAGTCCGAGACTCAGGCCAAGGATGCTCCCGGCTTCCGTTACGAGGACTATGTGGATGATTATGAAGATGATACCGTAGACGATTTTGATGGAGAAGCAGGAAATAATCAATGGCAAAAAAAGACGGCGAGGGCAGCGATGAAAAAAGATCCCCATGAGACAGTGCGTAGGCTGCGGCGAAATGAAAGGCAAAAAAGAAATGCTGCGTGTCCTGAAAACGCCGGAAGGAGATATGTGCTGGATGCAACCGGAAAAAACGGACGCGGTCTTATATATATGCAAAAAGCCTGGACTGCCTGCAAAAAGGCGGAAGAAGAACCGCGGACTGGAGCGTTCCTTCCAGATGAGTATTCCGGATGAGGTTTATGACAGCCTGGAAAAGGAGTTTGGTGAGAGTGAAACCGAATAAGATTTTTCCCTGCTGGGGCTTGCGACGAGGGGCAGGACGGACGGCAAGCGGGGAGTTCATGACAGAAAAATCCGTCAAGAACAAAACCGCAGCCATGGTGATCGTCGGCAGAGACGCTTCGGCGAATACAAAAAAAATTTCGGGACATGTGCAGCTTTTATCATGTACCGTATTATGAATATGGGACGAAGGAAGAACTGGGACATGCGATGGGAAAAAAATCGTGCATCCCTGGCGGTAACAGACGCCGGGTTTGGCAGAAACAAACCGGTATCTGGAAGCGGAAAATGAAGGAGACGGAGGAAATGAATGGCAAAAAAAAAGGTGCATGAGCTCGCAAAAGGAATTGAAATAAAGAGCAAAGATATATTAACCTTTTTACAAAAAGGGCGTGGACGTTAAGGCAGCGCAGAGCTCAATCGAGGGCGATGCGGTAGAATGGGTAAAAAAAGAAGTTCGCAGCTGCAAACTGGTACGCAACAGTCCGATCAAAGGACAGCAGCAGGATAGGGCAGGCAGCGCAGACAGAAAAAGGCGCAGGTGGAAAAGCGGAAACGGCAGAAAAGAGCCAGACTGCGGCAGTACAGGCTGGGGGCCGGGAGGAACAGACAACGGATAAACAGGATATGAACAAAAAGTTGCAGGACAGGACAGTCAGGCAAAGGGCACAAAAAAAGCAAAGACGATCATTGTAGTGAACAACCCCAGAACAGCCGGATGAAGAACGGCAATTGGAAACAATGACAGAAGAAATAATAATGGAAACGGTGCAAAAATGACGGGCGCAGAAATGATGGAAACAGGAAGCCAGAACCGTCAGAACAGAAACAACAACGGCATGCGTATGGAAAGCAGACCGCTGATCAAGCCCCAGCCTTCCCAGCCTGTTATGCCGGATGAGAAGCTTTTGAGCAGAGAGCGCGCAGCCAAGGAAGCGGCAGCAAAGGTGCAGCAGAAGCAGAACGCGCAGCAAAGCAGCCTGCGAAAAAATCGAAGCACAGAAAAAAGAAGAGGCTGCGGCAAAGGAACGTCTGGAGAACAGAGCATGGAGCGCCCTCAGGAACCGAGCAGGCGCGCAACCGCCTGAAAGAACAGATCGCACCGAAAGAACGGACCGTTCCGATAACAGAAATGCCGGAAACAGAAACGGAGACAGACCCGGTTACAACCGTGATAACAGAACGGACGGACAGAATACCCGTACAACCGTGATAACAGAAACGGAGACAGACCTGGCTACAACCGTGACAACAGAGACGGCAATCGTGACAATCGTCAGGGTGGCTACGGACAGGAACCGTCAGGGCGGACAGAATGGTAACAGAGGAGGTATGGGCAATGGCAGACCTCAGGGAGGCGGATTTAACAGACAGGGTCGTCCGGGTATGGAAGGCGGTCAGGGTGATCGCCGCGGTAACGGCAACGGTGAGCGCGGTTACGGCAATAACGGCCGCGACCAAAGAGGCAATGGCGGATCGGGTAATCGATTCGGAGATAACAGACAGAATAAGGGCTTCGCTCCGGAACCTGCAGGCAAGGATCTTGAGAAGAAGCGCGAAGATGAAAAGAGACGTTTCAGCCAGGAGAAGGACAACAAGCGTTCCAAGAAGGACCATATCTACGAGGACGAGGACGCGCTGAAGAACAAGCCCGGACGTTTCATCAAGCCGGAAAAGAAGAAGGAAGAGGTACAGGAAGAGCAGATCAAGGTGATCGTGCTGCCGGAATCCATTACCATCAAAGAACTGGCTGAGAAGATGAAGTTACAGCCCGCAGCCATCATCAAGAAGCTGTTCCTGGAAGGTAAGATTGTAACCGTGAACCAGGAGATCTCCTATGAAGATGCAGAGAACATTGCCATGGAATATGACATTCTCTGTGAAAAAGAGGTCAAGGTAGATGTCATCGAAGAACTGTTGAAGGAAGATGAAGAGGACGAGGCAGATCTGGTGGAGAGACCTCCCGTAATCTGTGTTATGGGTCACGTTGACCATGGTAAGACTTCCCTGTTAGACGCTATCCGTAAGACCAACGTAACCGATCGTGAGGCAGGTGGTATCACCCAGCACATCGGTGCTTATACTGTAAATGTGGGAGACCGTAAGATCACCTTCTTAGATACTCCCGGACACGAAGCATTTACCGCCATGCGTATGCGTGGTGCCAATGCGACCGATATTGCTATCCTGGTAGTAGCAGCGGACGACGGCGTAATGCCCCAGACCGTAGAGGCGATCAACCATGCAAAGGCAGCAGGTGTGGAGATCATCGTAGCAGTGAACAAGATCGATAAGCCCTCAGCCAACATTGACCGTGTAAAGCAGGAGCTGACGGAGTACGAACTGGTCCCCGAGGACTGGGGCGGCAGCACGGTATTTGTACCGGTATCCGCGAAGAGCGGCGAAGGGATCCAGCAGCTGCTTGACATGATCCTGCTGACCGCAGATATCATGGAACTCAAGGCCAACCCCAAGAGAAAAGCAAGAGGTCTGGTCATCGAGGCAGAGCTGGATAAGGGACGCGGTCCCGTGGCTACCGTACTGGTACAGAAAGGTACCCTGCATGTGGGAGATTTCATTTCCGCAGGCGTGGCACACGGTAAGGTAAGAGCCATGATCGATGATAAGGGACGCAGAGTAAAAGAAGCAGGACCGTCTACCCCTGTAGAAATCCTGGGCCTGTCCGATGTTCCCAGTGCAGGTGAAGTATTCCTGGCACATGATAATGATAAGACAGCAAAATCCTATGCGGAGACCTATCTGGCACAGAACAAGGAAAAGATGCTGGAAGAGACCAAGGGCAGAATGTCCCTGGATGATCTGTTCAGCCAGATCCAGGAGGGTAATCTGAAGGAACTGAACCTGATCGTCAAGGCTGACGTACAGGGTAGTGTCGAGGCTGTAAAACAGTCCCTGATGAAGCTGTCCAACGAAGAAGTAGTAGTTAAATGTATCCACGGCGGCGTAGGTGCCATCAATGAGTCCGACGTATCTTTGGCAAGTGCGTCCAACGCAATCATCATCGGATTCAACGTTCGTCCCGATGCGACTGCCAAGGCAACCGCAGGAGACGGAGGGCGTGGATGTACGTCTGTACAAGGTCATCTACCAGGCTATCGAAGATGTGGAAGCTGCCATGAAGGGTATGCTGGATCCCGTATACGAGGAGAAGGTTATCGGTCATGCAGAGGTTCGTCAGATCTTCAAGGCATCCGCTATCGGTAACATCGCAGGTTCCTATGTTCTGGACGGCGTATTTTCCAGAGGCTGCAAGGTACGTATCACCAGAGAGGGCGAGCAGATCTACGAAGGCGCTGGCATCCTTGAAAGCGTTTCAAGGATGATGTGAAGGAAGTAAAGGCCGGATATGAGTGTGGTCTCGTATTCGAAGGCTTTGACAAGATGCAGGAGTTTGACGTAGTAGAAGCCTATATAATGGTAGAAGTGCCGAGATAGGCTTTCAGAAGGGGGGATCTGTCAGGATTTCCCCGCAATATAGGAGCATTCATGAGAAAGAACAGTGTAAAAAACAGCAGGATTAACGGCGAAGTGCAGCGTGTTCTGGCAGAAGTGATCCGGGGAGAAATCAAAGATCCCCGGATTGCGCCCATGACGAGTGTTGTGGATGTCGAGGTTGCACCGGACTTAAAACCTGCCGTGCATATATCAGCGTTCTGGGCAGCGAGGAAGAGGCTGCCGCGACGCTGGAGGGATTAAAGAGCGCAGAGGGTTTTATCCGCGGACGTCTTGCAAAGGAAATCAATCTGCGCAATACACCCGAGATTCATTTTATTATGGATCAGTCCATTGCGTATGGCGTCAACATGTCGCATAAGATCGACATGGTAATGGCAGACCAGCGCGCCAAAAAAGGAAGGAAGAGGATGCGTAAAATCCTGGAAGAGCTGGGAAGCAGGGGATACAATCGCCATCGGCGGACATGTACGTCCGGACGGCGACTGTGTCGGCCCTGTATGGGCATGTACCTGTATCTGAAAAAAGCGCTGCCGGATGCACAGATTGATGTGTATCTGGAAAAGCCTGCAGATATTTTTGACTGCATTCATGGAATCGAAGCTGTCCGTACAGACTGCAGCAAGGATTGCGTCTATGACGTTTTCATCGTTCTGGATACCTCAAAGGAACGGCTCGGGGATGCGGAAAAGTATTTCCGGACCGCGAAAAAAGACCATCAATGTGGACCATCATATCAGCAATGCGTCCGGCTGCGGCAATGTGAATTACTGCAAACCGGCTGCAAGCTCCGCTTCCGAGCTCGTCTATGAGCTTCTGGAGGAAAAGTATATGGATGCAGAGATTGCAAAGGCACTGTATCTTGGCATCGTGCATGACACCGGTGTATTCCAGTATTCGAATACGACGCCGGATACATTGCGTATCGCTGCAAATCTGCTGGCATACGGATTCGATTTTTCAAAGCTGATCGATGAGACGTTTTTTGAAAAGACCTATGTGCAGAATCAGGTGCTGGGACGCGCACTTTTAGAGAGCGTCCGGTTTATGGACGGCAGGTGTATTTTCAGTTCTATCGATTTAAAGACGATGGAGTTTTACAAGGTTGTGCCCAAGGATCTGGATGGCATTGTGAGCCAGCTGCGCATCACGAAAGGCGTGGAGTGTGCGATCTTTTTTGTATCAGACGAAGACACTCGAATATAAAGTCAGCCTCCGCTCGAACGGAAAGGTGGACGTGGCGGCGATCGCGTCCTATTTCGGGGGCGGCGGCCATGTTAGGGCAGCAGGATGCACCATGGTAACCGTGCATGACTGCGTCAACAATCTGTCGGAGCAGATTGAAAAGCAGCTGATAAAAGCAGAATAACAAAGGAGAATACATGAACGGAATTCTCAATGTATACAAAGAGCCGGGCTTTACCTCCCACGATGTGGTTGCGAAGCTGCGCGGCATCTGCAAACAGAAAAAATCGGCCATACAGGTACCTGGACCCGGAAGCGTCCGGGGTACTGCCCGTCTGTCTGGGAAATGCGACGAAGCTGTGCGACCTTTTAACAGACAAAGATAAAGAATACCGGGCGGTTCTGCTGCTCGGCGTGGAGACGGACACACAGGATACGACGGGACAGATTCTGACAGAAAAGGAAGTAAATGCAGGCGAGGAGGATGTGCGCAGCGCAATCCTTTCGTTTGTCGGTCCGTATGACCAGATTCCGCCGATGTATTCGGCGTTAAAGGTCAATGGTCAGAAGCTGTGTGACCTCGCCAGAAAAGGACAGGTTGTAGAGAGAAAGAGCAGGCGGATTATGATCCATTCGATCGAAATCGAGGACATTTCACTGCCTCGCGTGACGATGCGAGTGGCATGCTCCCGCGGCACTTATATCCGGACGCTCTGTCACGATATCGGACAGAAGCTGGGCTGCGGCGGAGCGATGGATCGGCTGGAACGGACACGCTCCGGCAATTTCAAAGCTGAGGATGCCTATCGGCTTTCCGAGCTGGAAGCGTTTGCAAAAGAAGGCAGCCTGGAAGAAAAGCTTCTTCCGGTGGAGTGCGTTTTTGAACAGCTGGATGCATATCAGGTGCAGGGGGATGGACAGAAGCTTTTTAGAAAACGGCAACTGGCTTTATGCAGATTTGGTGATACCTTATACGAAAGAAAAAACGGCGGCAGCATGTGAAAGAGGTACGTTTGCACCCGAACAGCAGCTGCGCATTTATGATACAGACGGGCAGTTTACGGGGATTTATGCCTGGAAGCAGGAAGAAAAAGCGCCTTAAAGCCCGTGAAAATGTTTTTGGGAAAGGAACAATAGGAAGAAATGCAGATCATTTCCGGAACGACAGATTTTTTGCTGCAGGGGGCGTCCGCAGTGGCAATTGGCAAATTCGACGGGATGCACCGCGGGCACAAGGCGCTGCTTTCCGAAATACTGGAAGCGAAAAAAGCGCGGACTGCAGGCGGTCGTATTTACATTTGATCCTCCTCCGGCTGTTTTTTTCCGGAAAAGCAGTCAAAGGGCTGACGACGCGGGAAGAAAAGAGACGGCTGTTTCGACAGATCGGAATCGATGTGCTGATCGAGTTTCCTCTGACTTTCAGACTGCGGCGATTTCTCCGGAGGATTTTTTGCGTGTGATCGTGCAGGAACAGATCAGGGCACAAGCTCGTGGCTGGAACCGATTTGTCCTTTGGCGACCGGGGAGTAGGGGACTGCAAGCTGTTAAAGGCGCGCGCAGAAGCGTACGGCTACGAGGTAAAGATCATCGACAAGGTGCTTGAGGACGGGGAAGAAATCAGTTCAACCCGTGTCCGTCAGGCAGTGGAAGCAGGAAAGATGCAAGAGGCAGCAAGACTGCTCGGCGCGCCCTATGCGGTGATGGGAACGGTTGTGCACGGCAGACAGTTAGGGCGTACATTGGGATTTCCCACCGTCAACCTGATGCCTCCTGCAGACAAGCTTTTGCCGCCAAACGGCGTGTACCGCTCGGAGGTGGAATGCAGCAGTGGTGTTTTTAAAGGGCTGACCAATGTCGGCGTCAAACCGACCGTGGAGCATGGCGACCACCCACCGATGAGCGTGGAAACCTATATCTATGATTTTTCAGAGGATATTTACGACAGCTTTATCACGGTGCGCCTGTTGACCTTTGAGCGCCCGGAACAAAAATTTGCTGACGTGGAGGAATTAAAGGAGCAGCTGCAGAGGGATATCGCGGCGGGCGCGCGGTAAAAGCTAGAGCAGCACGCCCTGGCGCTGCCGGGCAGTAGTGTCGGCGCGCAGATGCAGACGTTTTGCACCTGCGCCGTCAGAATACGAAGGAGGATTTGAATGCAGATTTGGAAAAAACTTGGACTGACTGTTGTGTTCTGTGTGTTGTCTGCAGGGGATGACAGTGAATGCAGGTTTTACAGGGAGCAACGTTCACCCGCAGGGCAGTCTATGGGCGTCGGCGGGCTTCTGGAGGAATCCATGGATCCGGAAGCGTGCCTTGAGGCGGCGCAGAATGCCAAAGAGACGCGCAAAAAGATTTACGGCTATGAAAATCTTGGCGTTGCGAAGGTCAATGACTATCTGAATATCCGTAAAGATCCGTCTGAAAACGGGGAGCTGGTGGGTAAGCTTCCAAAAAACGGCGGCGCGGACGTGCTTTCCGAAGAAAATGGCTGGTATAAGATCAAATCCGGTAAAGTGACGGGGTATGTCAGGGCGGACTATATGGTGACCGGAGAGGAAGCAAGAAATCTTGCGGACAAAGAGGCGACGAACATGGCGGTCTGCAATTCCGGAGGCTTACGCGTGCGGGAAGAGGGGAGTCTGGATGCGCCGGTCATTACACTGGTAGCGGAGGGAGAAGAGCTTGAGGTTGTGGACATTCAGGACGATTGGGTTAAGATCATGCTGGATGATGAAGCAGCGTATGTTTCCGCAGATTATGTGGATATCGCAAAGAAGCTGGAAAAAGCGGTCAGCCTGACAGAATTGAAATACGGTCAGGGTGTTTCTGACATCCGGGTCGATCTCGTCAACTACGCGAAGCAGTTTCTTGGAAACCCTTACGTCTGGGGCGGTACGAGCCTGACAAAGGGTGCGGACTGCTCGGGCTTTGTCCTGAGCATTATGAAGAAATATGGTGTGAGCCTGCCGCATCATTCCGGAAGCCAGGCACAGTGCGGCAAGAAGGTCAGCCTTTCGGAAGCACAGCCGGGCGATCTGGTATTTTATGCGAAAATGGCAAAATCAACCACGTCGCAATCTATATCGGCGGCGGACAGGTTATCCACGCCAGCAACCCCAGAACGGGCATTAAAATTTCAAACGTATCCTATCGGACACCTTACTCCGTCAGACGGGTGCTGTCGTAAAAAGGGGCTGTTTTGTGGCAGCGTGATACAGTCACAATCTGAATAAATTCTGGAAAATAGTATTTACAGCCCCATTTTTTATGATATAGTCATTAGGTATGAATTCAGCCGGTGCTCAGGCTTGGGACACTCCGACCCATATCTTAGTACCAGGCGGTTAACATTTAAAGGAGGATTTACCCATGATTTCCAAAGAGAAGAAAACAGCAATCATCAAAGAGTATGCAAGAACCGAAGGCGACACAGGTTCACCGGAAGTTCAGGTTGCAGTCCTGACAGCAAGAATCCAGGAACTGACAGAGCACTTAAAGAGCAACCCGAAGGATCATCATTCCAGACGTGGTCTTCTGAAGATGGTTGGTCAGAGACGTGGTCTGCTGGACTATCTGAAGAAGAATGACATCGAGAGATATCGTTCCCTGATCGAGAGACTGGGCATCAGAAAGTAAGACTTGGAGACAGGGCGGAAGCCGTACAGCTTTCTGCCCTGTTTTCGTGCGATATGCTGCAGCTGCAAAAGAACCGGCGGCACAAAGGTGTTTTGCTGGGACTGTTAGCAAGTAGACAGGGTGTTGCACACGATGTAAAAAAGCGAATACCGGAGCAATTCCGAGACCACTGACAAGCGCATTGAAGCCAGTGTGTTTTTCAGTAGTTTCGGCAGCTTTGTCTTTTCGCTTTTTCCATCATCCGAAGCGTTTTCGGAACAATTTCCAACAAGGTAAAAAGAAAAGGAGAGACAGAATGTATAAGACATTTTCCATGGAACTGGCCGGACGTACGTTAAGCGTAGACGTAGGCCGTGTAGCGGCACAGGCAAATGGCGCAGCATTTATGCACTATGGCGAGACAACCGTGCTTTCCACTGCAACTGCAAGTGAGAAGCCCAGAGAGGGAATCGATTTCTTCCCCCTGTCTGTTGAATTTGAAGAGAAGCTCTATGCAGTAGGCAAAATCCCCGGCGGCTTCAACAAGAGAAGGCAAGGCGAGCGAGAACTCCGTTCTGACCAGCCGTGTTATCGACCGCCCGATGCGTCCTCTGTTTCCGAAGGATTACAGAAACGACGTTACCTTAAATAACCTGGTTCTGTCCGTAGATCCCGAGTGTCGTCCTGAGCTGGTGGCAATGATCGGTTCTGCGATTGCAACCTGCATTTCCGATATTCCGTTTGCCGGTCCCCTGCGCAATGACACAGGTTGGCATGATCGACGGGGAGTTTATTATCAACCCTTCTCAGGAACAGTGGAAAAAGGGTGATTTGCAGCTGACTGTCGCTTCCACAAGCGAAAAGGTTATCATGATCGAGGCCGGTGCAAACGAAGTTCCGGAAGCTGTCATGATCGATGCAATCTACAAAGCCCATGATGTAAACCAGACCCTGATTGAGTTCATCAACAAGATCGTTGCAGAAGTAGGCAAGCCGAAGCATTCCTACACCAGCTGCGCAGTTCCGCAGGAGCTGTTCGATGCGATGAAAGAGATCGTTCCTCCCGAAGAGATGGAACAGGCAGTCTTTACCGACGTAAAAGCAGGTTCGTGAGGAGAATATCCGTCAGATTACAGCACGTCTGGAAGAGGCTTTTGCTGATAGAGAAGAATGGCTGGCTGTTTTAGGTGAGGCTGTTTATCAGTACCAGAAAAAGACCGTCCGCAAGATGATCTTAAAGGACCACAAGCGTCCTGACGGCCGTGCAATCACGCAGATCCGTCCTTTGGCTGCAGAAGTAGATATCATTCCGAGTACACGGTTCCGCAATGTTTACCCGTGGACAGACTCAGATCTGCAACATCTGTACGCTGGCTCCTCTGTCTGAGGTTCAGAAGCTGGATGGCCTGGATGAAAACGAAGTATCGAAGCGTTACATGCATCATTATAACTTCCCGTCCTACTCTGTAGGCGAGACAAAGCCCTCCAGAGGTCCCCGGACGTCGTGAAATCGGTCATGGTGCACTGGCTGAGAAGGCTCTGTGCCCGGTAATTCCTTCGGAAGAGGAATTCCCTTATGCAATCCGTACCGTATCCGAGACCTTCGAATCCAACGGTTCTACCTCCCAGGCTTCTGTCTGCGCATCTACACTGTCTCTGATGGCAGCGGGTGTTCCGATCAAGAAGCAGGTTGCTGGTATTTCCTGTGGTCTGGTTACCGGTGATACCGACGATGATTATATCGTCCTGACCGATATCCAGGGCCTGGAAGACTTCTTCGGCGATATGGACTTCAAGGTAGCAGGTACCCATGACGGTATCACTGCAATTCAGATGGATATCAAGATCCACGGCCTGACAAGACCGATTGTAGAAGAGGCGATTGCAAGAACCAAAGAAGCAAGAGAATATATCATCAACGAGATCATGACTCCCCTGCATCGCACATCCGAGAGCAGAGGTTGGTAAATATGCACCGAAGATTATTTCCATCAACATTGATCCTGAGAAGATCGGTGATGTTGTTGGTCAGAGAGGCAAGACCATTAACGAGATCATTGCCCGTACCGGCGTAAAGATTGATATTACTGATGACGGCAGCGTTTCCGTATGCGGTACGGATAAGGAAATGATGGACAAAAGCCATCGAGATGATCAAAATCATCACCACCGAGTTCCAGGCTGGACAGATCTTCAAGGGCAAGGTTGTCAGCATCAAGGAGTTCGGCGCATTCGTTGAGTTCGCACCTGGCAAGGAAGGCATGGTTCACATCTCCAAGATCGCAAAAGAGCGCATCGACCGCGTGGAAGATGTCCTGACTCTGGGCGACCAGGTTACCGTTGTCTGCCTCGGCAAGGACAAGATGGGCAGAATGAGCTTCTCCATGAAGGACGTTGCTCAGGTTTGAGAAAACGGACCGCAGATGAGCAGGCAAGGCACTTCGAAGCCGGAATACGAAGCATCGTAAAAAACGCTGGTTTCAGCGTTGAAAAATAGGAAGAAAAGGCCCCTGCCTGCAGTATTGTGCTGCGGGCGGAAGCCTTTTTCATTTCATAGGAAAATGCGTCCTATGAAATAAAAACGCTCCGCTTAGGATGCGCACCCGTGCGACGCTCAGATTGCTTCCAGCAGGAGCGCGTGGGCGATGCCTGGGACGCTCTGTCCCTCGTTGTAGCTCGTTTTGGAAAGCAGCGCGCCGGTGGGGACGAATAGAATCCGCTTCCACTTTTTTCGGAAAGCTGCTTTAACAAAAAAATGCGGACAGAACGGAAGCGCTGCAGCCGCAGCCGGAGCCACCCGCGTGCGTGTCCTGCTTTTTGCAGTCGTAAATTTCAATGCCGCAGTCCATGTGGCGCTCCCCAAGGTCGATACCGGAGGTCTGTAAAAGGTCTAAGAGGACGCGCTGTCCGACTTTTCCGAGATCACCGGTTACAATTTTGTCATAATCCTTCGGTGCAGTGCCGAAGTCTTCAAAATGCTGCCGGATGGTGTCCGCGGCGGCGGGAGCCATGCAGGCGCCCATGTTCATGGAATCCCGCAGACCGTAATCGACAATCTTTCCGGGCGTAAGGCCTGTGATCATCGCACGATCATGACCGGACGGAGCGTTTGCGAGGATGAACGCACCGCTTCCGGTCACAGTCCAGGAGGCGGAAAGCGGCCGCTGGTTGCCGTAGCCGAGCGGAAAACGGAATTCCTTTTCTGCGCTGGCGAAATGGCTGCTTGTGACGCAGGCGGCAAAATCCGCAAAACTGCCGGAAACGGCGAGGCTCGCGAGTGTGAGCGACAGCCCGCAGGTGGAGAGGCATGCCGTAGAGCCCGAAAAGCGGGCGTTCATATTGCATCAGCCCAAAGCTTGTGGCGATACTCTGTCCGAGCAGGTCACCTGCAAAAAGATATCGGATATCCGTAGAATGCAGTCCAGCCTTTTGGAGCGCCAGATGCAGGGCGTCGCGCTGCAGACTGCTTTCCGCATCCTCCCAGGTATCGCAGCCAAACAGGTCGTCTTCTCCTGCAAAGTCAAACAGCTCCCCCGAGCGGTCCCCTGCTTTTCTCGGCTGCCGACGACAGAGGCGCTGGAGCGGATATAAACCGGGACAGGAAGACGGATGCTCTGCCTGCCGCAGGCAAACAGTGCTGCAGGGTGGGAACAGAAAGAAGTTTCAGTCGTTTTATTCATGGTAATTTTCTAATCTCCCTTTCGAAAAACGTTTCTGAGAACAGTATTGGTTCATTTATGAATTTCATACCAAAAAAGAACTGTACAAACCGGAAAACCTACTATACAATAAGGGCTGATTAGATGCCGGGATGCGTAGGTGAAAAAATCCGTAAGGTATCTTTCGATACCTTATAACAGGAGCAAAAGAAGATGGCAAAGGATAGGACAAAGATTTGACCCAGGAACTCCCTGGAAGGTGATTGCCGGGTTTTCACTGCCGGTAATCGGCGGAAATCTGTTCCAGCTGTTCTATACGCTGGCAGACAGTATGATTGTCGGAAGGACGCTGGGGGCGGATGCGCTGGCTGCGGTCGGGGCGACGGCGACGATCGTATATTTTGTGCTGTGCTTCATTCAGGGACTGACCGGCGGATGTGGAATTTTACTGGGACAGGCATTCGGCGCGGGAAATGAAAAGCAGGTACGCGAATCCGTATCGGCGTCTGTATGGATCAGCGCGCTGTTTACAATCGTATTGACGGTTCTGTGCTGTAGCATGGTGCATCCGATTCTGCGGATGTTAAACACGCCGGTGGATATTTACGACCGGACGTATACCTACCTGTTTATTATCTTTCTGGGAAACGGCGCTACGGTCTTTTATAATATGATTTCCAATATTCTGCGCGCGTTGGGAGATTCCCCGGACACCGCTGTATTTTCTGATTTTTTCTTCGCTGTTAAATGTTGTGCTGGACGTGGTATTTATCGTTCCGTTCGACATGGACGTGGCGGGGAGCTGCATGGGCGACCGTGCTGGCGCAGGCAATTTCCGCGGCATTGTGCATTGTGTTTGCGCTGAAACGTTTTACAATCCTGCATCTTTCTGCGAGAGAATGGCGGTTTTCTGCAGAGGCGGCATGGTGTCATTTAAAAGTCGGATTCCCGATGGGATTCCAGATGTCCGTCATGTGTATCGGTCAGCTGGCGAAGCAGGCGGCGGTCAACCGGATCGGTACGAGTGCGATTGCAGGCTATACGGCGGCAAACAAGGTGGATCAGCTCTCCGTTTTAGTGGATAACGCAGTCGGAATCGGCATCGCCAACTATGTTGCACAAAACTATGGTGCAGGCAAAATGGACCGGATCAAAAAAGGCGTATGGCATTGCTTTTTAATGCTGACGGCGATGAATTTTGCGATGGGAGCGCTGCTTTTACTGGGACAGAGCTTCGTTGTCCCGATGTTTGTCACAAACCCGACGGCGGAAATCATGCAGTATTCCAAAGATTATCTGTTTACGGTTGTGCCGTTTTATTTTTTCTGGGGGCGCTGCTTGTTTACCGCACCGCGATCCAGAGCGTAGGCAATACCTGGGCACCGTTTGCAGCCTGTGTGATTGAGCTGGCTGCGAGAATTCTGTGTGCGTCTGTGTTGTCCGTTCCGTTTGGCTACCGTGCCGTCTGCTTTGCAACTCCATTTGCATGGCTGACCGCCCTTTCCTTACTGATTCCGGTTTATATCGTCCTGATCCGAAGCTGGACGGTGGACAAAGCACCCAAACAAAAAACCTGAACAGGAGGTATCAATGCAGAAAGCAATATTAGTAGGGGTTAATCTAAACGAAAATCTGGATTTTGACCATTCGATGGAGGAGCTGGAAAACCTTGCGGAGGCGTGTGAGATCGAAGCAGCGGCGCAGGTTGTGCAGAATCTTCCGATGGTCAATAATGCCTTTTATATCGGGACAGGAAAGGTGGAAGAGGTCAAAAATCTGGTTTCCATGCTGGATGCAGACTGCGTGATTTTTGACAACTCCCTGACACCGTCCCAACAGAGAAACCTGCAGAATCAGCTGGAGGTTCCGGTCTGGGATCGGACGAACCTGATTCTGGAAATTTTTGACAGGCGTGCTCGGACAAAAAGAAGCCCGTCTGCAGGTCGAAAGTGCGAATCTGCAGTATCTTCTGCCGCGTCTGGTTGGAATGCGGGATGCGCTTTCCAGACAGGGCGGCGCGCCGGAGCGGGCGGCAGGCGCCGGTGCCGGCGGTGGTCTTTCCAACAAGGGTGCCGGTGAAAAGAAGCTGGAGCTCGACCGCAGAAGGATTGAAAAGCGTATCAGCGAGCTGAACCGGGAATTAAAGGTCATGGAAAAGGACCGGGAGACACAGCGCAAGCGCCGGAAAGAAAGCGAACTGCCGTCGGTGGCTCTGGTAGGCTATACAAATGCGGGTAAGTCGACGCTGATGAACAAAATGTTGGACATCTGGATGGGCGACACGGAGAAAAAGGTTCTGGAAAAGGATATGCTGTTCGCCACGCTGGATACGACGGTGCGCAGAATCAGCCCCGGCGACAACCGGGATTTTCTGCTGTCGGATACGGTAGGGTTTATCAGCCAGCTGCCACATACGCTGGTCAAGGCATTCCGCTCCACGCTGGAAGAAGCGTGCACGGCAGATCTGCTGCTGCAGGTGGTGGATTTTCCGATCCGCATCACCGGGAGCAGATGGAGGTGACGCGGGAGACGTTAAAAGAGCTGCAGGCGGGACAGATTCCCTGTCTGTATGTGATGAATAAAGCCGATCTCGTGATGGAAGAAAGCGAGCTTCCCAAAGTTTTAGGCGATCGGATTTATCTGTCTGCGAAGCAGGGAATTGGGCTTGCCGAATTGCTGGAGCTGATTCAGAAGAAGCTGTTTGGCGATTACCGGGAATGCACGTTTTTGATTCCGTATACGGATGGTGCGGCGGTTTCGAGGCTGCAGGAGCAGGCGCTTGTGCGCAGCATTTCCTATGAGGCAGACGGCGTGCTGATTTCCGTGTCGTGTAAAGAAAGCGACGCCGGGCGGTATGCAGAGTATGCGGTAAGTACCTCGGACGATGCAGAAACAGCGTCTGCAAGGAAAGGCATGTAGGGTTGGCGGCTGACAGCTTATGACATGAGGCTTGTGCGGGGAAAAAGCGTGCAGCCACTGCGTTACGAAAGCAGGCTTGCACAGAAAGAAGGCGAAGTATGGGTGTCAGAATGATGGAGTTTAAAATGGAGCGCCCGGGTCTGTTAAAAAGAGGGCGACCATGTGACCGTGACGGAGGGCGTACTTCCGAGCAATTATTATTATACGATCGATCCGTCCCTTGCGATGTCGGGCAATTATCCGTTTCGGGAGCGTTTGCTCGCGAGGGAGGGCGATGTGACGAGCGTTGTAGAAAATCCAAGGGGATTTTATGTGACTGTGGCATTTTCGGAGTGACAGTACAGGAAAAAGCGTGCTATACTAAAAAAACGAAAACCCCGGAAGCGGGACGTACCCAGAGGAGGAAAAAGACATGTTTAAAGTAATTTCAACTGTGAAAGCACCGGCTGCAATCGGACCTTATTCTCAGGCGATCGTTGCAGGAGATTTCTTATTTGCATCCGGACAGATTCCGATCAACCCGGCAAACGGAGCGATCGAAGCGGAAGGCATCGAGGCGCAGACAGAGCAGGTCATGAAAAATATCGGCGCAATTTTGGCAGAGGCCGGAACCGACTATACCCATGTGGTAAAGACAACCTGCTTTTTGGATGATATGGGCGATTTCGCTGCATTTAACGCAGTATACGAGAAATATTTTACCGGAAAGCCCGCAAGAAGCTGTGTTGCTGTGAAAAAGCTTCCCAAGGATGTTTTATGTGAAGTAGAAGTAGTCGCTTATTTAGGAGAATGATCCTATGAAAAATCTGGTACTGATTGGCATGCCCGGCGCAGGAAAAAGTACGGTCGGTGTCGTGCTTGCAAAGCAGCAGGGATATCATTTTGTGGATTCCGATCTGGTCATTCAGGAGAAAACCGGGCTTTTACTGCATGAGATCATCGAACAGCAGGGCGACGACGGGTCCGGCAGGTGGAAAACCGGATCAATGCGGAACTGGCAGTCAAGCATTCTGTCATTGCGACCGGCGGCAGCGTGATTTATGGGCGGGAAGCCATGCAGCATTTGAAAAAATCGGTGTTGTGATCTATCTGAAGCTGTCGTGCGAATCCATCGCAGCGCGTCTGGGCGATTTGCGCGAACGCGGCATTACGCTGCGGAGGGACAGACGCTGCAGCAGCTTTACGATGAGCGTGTCCCGCTGTACGAGCGTTATGCGGACGTTACAGTGGACTGTGAAAACAAAAGCATCCGGGAGATTGTTGCAGAGATTGCGGCAAGACTGCCAAAGTGACAACAGGGGATCAGACAAATGAAACAGCAGCTTGAATCTGTACGGAGCGGCTTTTTTGCTGCTTCTTGCCGCATTTATCTGGGGCATTGCCTTTGTGGCGCAGAGTGTTGGAATGGATTACATGGGCCGTGTACGTTTAATGCATCTCGGTTTTTAATTGGCGGCATTGTGCTCCTGCCGGTGATCTGGACAAAAGAACGGATGGAAGCCAAAAAGGCGCAGCAGAAGCTTCTGCGAAAAAGAATAAATCCGGAGTGCTTTTTGCCTGGCGGCGTATGCTGCGGTATCGCGCTGTGTGCGGCAAGCCTTCTGCAGCAGTTTGGTATCCGGTATACGTCAGTGGGAAAAGCAGGATTCCTGACGACGCTCTATATCGTTATCGTGCCGCTGCTCGGGATTTTTTGTGCGCCGCATTCCAGGTGTGAAGGTATGGTGCAGCGTTGTGGTTGCGTTAATCGGAATGTATCTTCTATGTATTTCCGGAAGCGTTCGGATCGGACTGGGGGATGGGTTGGTGATCGGCTGCGCGTTTGTATTTTCCATTCATATTCTGGTGGTGGATCATTTTGCAGAGCAGGTGGATGGCGTAAAGCTTTCGTGTCTGCAGTTTCTGACGAGCGGCGTCATCTGTCTGGTGCTTGCGTTTTTGACGGAGCATCCGTCCTGGAATGCATTGTTTGCCGGAATCGTGCCGGTTTTATACGCGGGCGTTCTGTCCAGCGGCGTTGGGTATACGCTTCAGGTTGTCGGACAGAAAAAAGTGGGAGCCAACAGCGGCATCCCTGCTTTTGAGCATGGAATCTGTTTTTTCCGTGCTGGCAGGCTGGGTGATTCTGGGACAGAAGCTTTCGGCGAGGGAGCTTTTGGGCTGCGCACTCATGTTTGCAGCGGTGATCTGCGTACAGCTTCCGGATAAAAAGAAAACAAAGCAGGTGGAAACAGCCTGAAAAGTGGCGTGTATCGCACGAAAAGCTGTATACTTCAGAAGGGAGAAGACGGGGATGAAGGGACTTTCAAAAGAAGTAAGGGGAGATTATGAAAGAATACATCGGCGACAACAGTGTAGCGGTGTGACAGTGCTGGCGGTGCAGGATGGAAAAGAAATCTGCGACTGCCAGGAAGGCATGGCGGATATCGAAAATGGACGTGTGATGAAGCGCGATACGATTTTCGGTTATATTCCCAGACGAAACCGGTTACCGGAGCGGCTGCGATGATTTTGATGGAGCGCGGCAAGCTGGATCTGTATCAGCCGGTTGCAGAATACCTGCCTGCATTCCGCGAACAAAAATCTGGCGCAACGGCAGATGCGAAGCGCTTTTGCCCGGAGAACGGGAGATGCTGGTTGTCGATCTTTTTACGGATGACGTCGGGGCTGATTTATGGCGATACGACGACGGAGGCCGGGGCGGATGTATGAGCACGTTTTCGAAGAGGGAAAGGAACGGATGCATACGCCAGAGGCGATGACGACAAGGAATGTGGCGGATGCACTGGCAAAGTGCCCGCTGCTTTATGCGCCCGGGCAGGGCTGGCAGTACGGTTCTCTGCAGATGTGCTCGGTGCGGTTATTGAAGCTGCGTCCGGCAAACGGTTCGGGGAATTTTTGCAAGAAGAAATTTTCGAGCCGCTTGGAATGAAGGATACGGCGTTTTGGGTACCGGAGCAAAAGCAGGACCGACTGGCGGCAGTCTACCAGACTGAAATTGACCAAAATGGTCAAAACGTACTGAAGCGCTATACGCAGGATCATCTGGTCGTTGCAAACCGGATGGAAAAGTCCCCTGCCTTTGAGTCGGGCGGTGCGGGACTTGCTTCGACGCTGGATGATTATATGAAATTTGCACAGATGCTGATGCAGGGCGGAAGCTTAAACGGCGTGCGGGTGCTGAGCGAAAAGACGACGAAGTATTTTACCAGTCCGGAGCTGATGCCGGTTTCTCAGAAGGTATTTTCTGAATGGGTCGGACTGGACGGCTACAGCTACGGCAACCTGATGCGCGTCTGCAAAAATCCGGCGCAGTGCGGCTATCTTGCAATGCAGGATGAATATGGTTGGGACGGCTGGCTGGGCGTTTACTTTGCAAACCTGCCTAATGAAAAAGACGACCATCCTGATGGGGATGCAGAAGGTGGACGCAGGCACGTTTTCCATGACCCGCAAAATCCGCAATCGGATTGTGAGCAAGCTGTAAAGAAAATAGAAAATTCCGTTTCGCTGGGAAATTGCTGCCTACCAGAAACAGGAGGAAAAAGAGCGTATGAAGGATTCCTTGTTTTTAATTCCAACCCGGAGAAACCTGGTTTTCTGAAGTTTATTGTTGCCGGAAAAGTACGTTTTCACGGAATTGCATTGCAGTTTAAAACCGTGTAAAATATATAACTAGCTTTTACAATCAAATGGAAGGACTGTAAAAATGTATCAGAGAAGATCGAATCTGCAGAATCTGATGATTTTGCTGCTGGACTGTCTGACGATTGTCGTGAGCCTGATTCTGGCAAACTATATTCGAAATGGTCGGCTGTTTGAGAGCGATGATGCCCGGATGGATTTCGGCCTTTTGCTCGGAGCAGTGCTTGTCGTTTTTCTGGCAATGAACCTGTTTGGCAGCCTGTACCGGAACATGATGCTGCGGGGACCGCTGCATGAATGCATGTGTGTGATTCGCAATAATGCAATCAGTTTTGCGGGCGCGGCGGTTGTACTGTATTTTATGGGACTGCTGGATGCTTACTCGCGTCTGGTGTTCTTCTATTTTCTTCTGATTGACTGTATCCTGATGCTGATTGTGCACCAGCTCTGGAAAAAATGTCTGCCGTCTTTGTATCGGATTTTTCGGGAGAGCAGGAAGACGCTGTTGGTTGCGGACGATGTGTTCGCAGTGCCCCTCGTCATGGATATGAAAAATTTTAAGGATTACAGCTATGAGTTCTGCGGACTGGCATTTCTGGGCGAGAAACCGGAAAATGGCGAGGTCGGCGGAATGTCGGTCGTAGCTGGGGCAGATGATCTGATCGATTACTGTAAAAGCGCGTCCCTGGATGAAGTGATCGTTGCAGTTGCGGATACCCAGAGCAAAGAGATGAAGCATGTTTTGGAAACGCTGGCAGAAATGGGACTGACGATTCATTACCGGATTCCTGTTCCGGAGCTGTCCGGTGCGAGCCAGAAAGCTCTGACGCAGTTTGGGCGCTTTTATACGATTACCTATGCGAATCGTTTTGTACCGGTTGGGCAGCTGGCGATGAAGCGGCTGCTGGATCTGGTCGGAGCGCTGGTCGGCTGTGTATTTTTAGGAATATTGACGGTGATCGTCGGGCCGATGATCAAGCTGGAGTCTCCTGGACCGATTTTTCTTTGCACAGAAACGGGTTGGACGGAACGGCAGAATTTTTAAAATGTACAAATTCCGTTCCATGTATGCGGATGCGGAAGAGCGCAAAAAAGAACTGATGGCGCAGAATGAAATGAACGGCCTGATGTTCAAGATGGAAAATGATCCGCGGATTACAAAGACGGGGGCTTTCTTACGGAAGACGAGCCTGGATGAATTTCCGCAGTTTATCAATATTTTAAAGGGCGATATGAGCCTTGTAACCCGTCCGCCGACGTTGGATGAGTTTGCGCAGTACAGCCCATATCATAAGAAACGCTTGAGCTTTCGCCCCGGTCTGACCGGAATGTGGCAGGTGAGCGGGCGCAGCGACATAACGGATTTCGAAGAAATTGTAAAGCTGGATGTGGAGTATATCGATAACTGGTCTTTCTGGCTGGATATTAAGATTTTATTGAAAACTTTCCTGGAGGTCTTTACACAAAAGGGCGCCAGATAAAAAGACAGTTTTTAATGATTCATATCAATAGAGTGTTCCCAAAGTGTACATTTTATTTATGACAATAGAATGCTCGCAGAGCGTGCATTCTATTGTTGCCTGGGTATTTGGCTGCGTATTGCGGCAGAATGTGAGGAGAATTTGAAAAAAGAAAACCGGCAGCCTGTAACGGGCTGTTGAGAGGAATTCTGACAGGCATCTGTGTTTTTGGAGTAACGCTGTCCGGATGCAGCTCTTCGAATCCGGAGACGGCGGATACGACAGGCGCTGAGACAATAACGCAGAGCAGCTCTGCAGAGGAAACTTCTATCGAAGAAGCAGAGGCAGCAGTGGACGCAGCACAGGTGGAAGCGGTTCTGCAGTCGGATGCAGAAATTCCTTTGAAATTGAACGAACTCTGTGCGTTGAATGCAGATGCATATGCGTGGCTGGAAATTCCTGGAACGGGCATCAGCCAGCCAATTCTGCAGAGCAGCATAGACGATGAATATTATCTAACCCATAACGCTGCAAAGGAAGAGGCGGAAGATGGGGCAATTTATACAGAGACAGCCAACGATATAGATTTTTCTGATGGCAATACCGTAATTTACGGACATAACACCTTGGATCGTTTTGAAAAGCTTCATGAGTATCAGGATCGTACTTTTTTGATGAAAATCGGGAAGTGCGGATTTATCTGCCGGAGAAGATGCTTGTCTACCGCATTTTTGCAGCATATCCGTATGACGACAGGCATCTGATTGCCGCATATGATTTTTCAGATCCGATTATTTTCCGCAATTATCTGGAAGAAGTCTTTTCCATCCGTCAGATCGATGCTTTTATCGATGATACGATGGATGTGACGGAGGATGACAAGCTGATTACGCTGGAAACCGGTGTGAGCGGCGAGCCGGATCAGAGGTATCTGGTGCAGGCAGTTTTGGTTGAGGGACAGTAATGGAGCAGAAAAAGAGAAAACGCAGGAAAAAAAGGACGAAAAAGCGTTCCGCAATTTCAAAAGTTGGTCTTTTTTTCTTGATTTTGTTACTTGTGCTTCTGTTACTTGGAATTACTGTATCGGCAGGGTGGCTGTGGATGAACTACAGCGGTCAGAGCAGGCTTTCTCAAAAACAGGAAGCGATACCGGAGCTGATGCAGCAGGCTGAATCGGAAGCGGAAAGCGAGATGATGCTGGAGGCGGGAAGCATCCGGTATCATGGAAAGGTTTATACCTACAAAAAGGATATTCTGACCTTTTTGTTTTTAGGAATTGATAAAATGGAGAAGTAAAGGCTTCTTCCAATCTCTTTAAGGGCGGCCAGGCGGATGCACTGTTTCTGGCTGTACTCGACCCGGGAGAGAAAAAGATCAGCGTGATCGGAATCAACCGCGATACCATGGCTTCTATGAATGTGTATGATAAGAACGGGAGATATTCCGGAAGACAGACTGCACAGATTGCACTTTCCCACGCTTACGGGGACGGTCTGGAAGAAAGCTGCGAAAACAGCCTGGATGCAGTTTCCAATCTGTTCTATGGTCTTCCGATCCATGGTTATTGCGCACTGAACATGTCGGTTGTATCGAAGTTAAACGATGCGGTCGGCGGTGTGGACGTCGTGATTCCGGAATCTGCAAACGGACTGGAAAAGGGCTGGACAACCGGAGCCGAGGTGCATTTAGAGGGCGATGCGGCGTACCAGTTTATTCATTATCGCGATACGGCGCAGGAACAGAGTGCAGAAGCACGCCTGGAGCGTCAAAAAGCAGTATTTGAAGAAATTTATCCTTCAGGCAAAAAAGCGATGAAGCAGGATATGACGCTTCCTTTGCAATTGTATACACAGATTACACCGTACATGGTAACGGATGTGACTGCGGATGAAGCAGTTTACCTGGCAGGTCAGGCGCTGTCCTACAACTTTGGGGACGACGATTTTTATTTCATGACGGGAACGGTCAAAATGGGAGAAAAATTCGAAGAATTTTATCCCGATGAAACAGCACTGTATGAACTGGTGCTGGATGTATTTTATGAAGAGGCGGCGGATTGACCTGCACGCCGGATAAAACGGTATTGGCAGACGGGATACCGCCTGTTAATATAAAAACAGAAGCCACACAATTTTACGAAAGGGGATGATTGACATGAAAAAGAAAATGGCAATTGTTCTTTCACTTGTACTCGCATGCTCTATGAGCATGACAGCATTTGCAGCTCCCAGCCCGTCTCTGAATACAGGTAATACGCCTGTTAGTCAGGTAACCGTTGATCAGTCTGTTGCAACAGCAACAGCTGGAACCGCTGAGTCGACTGTCAGCGGTGTAGCCAGCGCGACTAGTGCAGTAGCAGTTGGAACAACATTCGCAACTGCAAAAGGAAACCAGGCATTGGATGCGGCTTCCGTTCAGCTGGTTGTAGCTCCTACAACTGTAGCAGAAACGACAACATCTGCCAGCGAACTGACAAAGGCTTTGACTGCAAAAAGGTCAAAATCATCAACAAGAGTGGTGAGAAAAACATTTCCCTGCTGAATCGGGAAGGCAAGGTAAAATACCTGTGCAGCAGAAATGTTTATCTGACGAATTCAAAGGGTGAACTGGTAGCAAGCAAGGGTTCTATCTCTATTGCAAAGAGCCTGAAAGAAATCCTGGGCGGATACCAGCTTGCTGAAAATGAGACCATCAGAGCAATGTACAAAGAGAGCAGACAACCTTTGTAGCGCTTCCTGTTGTTATTAAGGGCGATGTAGTTTCTTTTGCACTTCCTTCTATCAGCGGTGTTGTTGAAGTTGTATTCACGGCGGCTGTTGGAACAAGACAGGAAACATTACAGTCTGAAAAAGCTCCCAAGCTTTGATGCATGGCCGACAGGCTAAGTTTTAGATCGAATAACAAATTAAATTGATTCGTGTGGTTTCCTTTGGAACACCGCCTCCTCTGAAACAGGGGAAGCGGTGTTTTATTTTTTGCTGCAAAAAAAAGTCCTCCGCAAAAACGGAAGACTTTTCTGGATGTTGGCGTTGAGACTTATTCGTTCAAGGAATAACCGCAAGCGGCGCAATATTTTTGACTGTCTGCAGATTCGCCAATTTGGTGCTCTTCTTTTCGGTATGACCGCAGAATTTACAGACCAGCTGATGATAGGATTCATCAAGACTTTGCCCGACGGTGTATTCATGTGTACAGGGTTGACCACAGATCTCACAGATACCGTCCGGATCAAATACACATGCGCCATCCATTGTATGCCCACACACGGAACAGGTTCCCTTGTGAATCCGCACGCCGTCTTCGGCAGTCTCGGTTGTATAGGTATACAGATGGGATTCTTCTTTTATAACGCCGCCGCATGCACCACAGATTTCTTTATGGGAAGAATCATCAGCGGTATAATGATCAGCGGTACAGCTTTCTGCCTGTTCTTCGTTGATATATCCACAGAGGACACATACTGGACCGTGCATAGTTGTTCCGGTGATCTGTTTCCTACCGTCGAATTCATGATTGCAGGGGACCTCCGGTTCTGGTGTTGTTCGGCCCGGTGTTGGTGCAGGTGTCGGCACTGGGGTTGGAGCGGCAGAAGATGGTAAGGTCAAAGAGGACAGGATGTTCGAAACAGAGCTGTTGTCCGCACTGGAAGGGACGATCAGTCTGGGGATGCAAGGATCTGTCCGTTCATTCCGCTGACTGTAAAGCCGGCTTTTGTCGTTGCGTCAATGGTCGTATATTTTCGGTTTTCTTTGATGCCGAAATTTACATAGTGAACATAGTATGCCAGAAGATCGTCGCCAAACGCCTTTTGCAGATCCGGAATTGTGCAGAATCAACTTATGTTCATCAAAGAAAGGAATCTGCAGCAATTTCATCCTCTGCCAGCATACGGTATCCGACGCCAAGCTCATT
>VOFG01004518.1_pt1 | contig 42003 bp, 64 predicted proteins | sample 5384171 | NCBI WGS metagenome assembly VOFG01 (sample SAMN12384726, study PRJNA508395) | human gut metagenome | isolation source: healthy gut F | host: Homo sapiens
ATTGCTGGCCGAATGCCGGGCTGTTTTCGATCCCTTCGGTCAGTACGCTGTAGGTCAGTCCGGCGATGTCTCGGCCGAGTTCTTTGCCGGAAACGAAGTAGCCCCCCCGATGTAATTGGCTTCCGTCAGATCCTGCTCCTGCAGTTGGTACATGTTTTTGTCGAATGTCGGGTCAGTTCGTTGTGAAGCATCGAATAGGCGTGGGTAACGGTTCCGGTCGGTGTACCATCCTCCGGTCAGCAACGCGTAGCTGCTGTCCATCGCGAAGATACTTTTCAGCAGTTCCTGGGTCGACAGCCGGCTGCCGACCAGGTAATCCAGTTCGAGCGGCGGTGGGAGGCGACCAGTTGCGACAGGTACGGTTCGAAAAATCGTGCGCGTAACGGTCGTCGTAAAATGCGTGCGGTGACCTCGGGTTGCAAACCGTTTGATAAAAAATCGATTTCTCGTTGAAATAATCGGCGTAATACCGTCACCCGGAAACCGTCGAACGTCGAATCGATGGGGAGATCTGCCGTATATCGGTTATTTTCTTTTTTCTCCCGGGCTACGTAATCGATGTACCCTCTTTTTACCAATCCCAGGACGACCGGAACGTCGCGCCAGGTATCGGGGACGCATTCCCGATAGGTCGTCCATGCTTCCCCGCCGAGGATCACGACCGCTTCGGGCGTTTCGTCGTGCGCCCTGAACATCGAGTTCATCCATGATTTCCACTCCGCCAGTTCGGGCGAATTTTTCACAATCCATGTATTCGACGAACAGGTTCCTGTCGGTTTCTTCCCGGAGCGCGCCGACCAGGGACGCGATGACGTGGTTGCCGTTTTCTTTCAGCGGGGAATAGGAGCTGATGACCAGGATACCGTCTTTCGAGCAGAGCGGAGCCGTATGCAATCGCCTATGTCAACAACGCAATACACAGCAGCAGATATATTCTTATACGCATCGTCCGAGTTAAAATAGCAATGAACGTATCTTCGCAATACTGTCGTCGGCGATATCAGTCGGATAGAAAGTATCGTTTAATATAGCAAAATGTGATTTTTTGCATTTTAAAAATGCGGAAGGGGGCGTCCGTGTCTTTTCGATAATTTTCCGCAAAATAGGAACGGTTTGTTTATTACCGGAATAAAAACCGGAACAGTAATCTATACTGTTCGGTTTCGAATGCTCACAAAGAATCCGACGAATTTTCGCCGGTTGCGGACGATTTTACAGTTCGCTTAACGCGGATGTTGCGGAACCATACGTTGTTGCCGTGATCCTGCAGACCGATGTATCCTTCGTGGTTTTCACCGCCGCAGTTCAGCAGCAGTTCGTGGAGGCTTCCGGCCATTTGTCGCTTGCTGAATTTTGCTGTTGTCGAGCATCTCTTTCCACTTCGGGGTCCACAAGTGGTATTCCACGACCCGTACCGTTCTGGAAGTGAGCCACGGTTCCGTCATATACGAGGTTTTGGCCGTATTCCATTCGCCGAACGGTTTTCGAGTTCTGCGGTTTCGCAGGGATCATGTCGTACAGCGAAGCGGACTGGCGGTGCCGTCGACGCCCTAATTTGGCGTCTGGATGGTTCTCGTTGTCCAACACCTGGTGATTCCGGAGCGGAGATGTAAATCGGTTGGTTCGGAATCTCTGAGCCAGGTAGAAAACGCCGCTGTTTGCTCCCTTATCGACTTTCCAGTCGAATGCCAGTTCGAAGTTCTTGAACTTCTTGTTGGCGAAAATGATATCGCCTCCGTCCTTGGCGCCGGCTTCGCCCATGCCCGACTCGTTGATCTTGATGCAGCCGTCTTCGATGGTCCATGCCGAGGGCACGTCGGTACGGTTGTAGCCGCGCCATCCGTCCGAACGTTTTTGCCGTCGAAGATGGCAACGAAGCCCTTCTTCTACGTCGGCAGTCTGGGCTGTGGCGTGCTGTCGGCCGCGGCTTTCTTATTCGGATTCGATACGCAGGAAGCTGCCATTGCGGCAACGGCCATGCAACTGATAGCACACATTAATCGTTTCATTTTCTTGTCTTCGTGTATTAATTAATAATTCGTTGATTACTTGGGCATGGCCGGCAGTTCCCAGCCGTCGCGGTAATTGTAGCGATCATCTGTTCTGCAAACTCTTTCGCGTTGAACGGATCGGTGTAGCGTTTGTTGAAGGTCGGGTGCCCGTTGTGGATCGTGAACCCGTCTTCGATCATGATCTGCATCGTTTCGTTCGCGCCGATGTTCTTTGAACTTCATCTTTTCGCCGTCCCATTCCAGTTCGCGGTTCAGACCCTGCAGACGTACTGCCAGCACGCCCATTACGACCATTTCGTTGAACGGACCCGCTTCGCTGCAGTCGGACGCGGTCCGTACGCGCGATTGAGGATTCTCTTTGCAGGCGCGGATCCAGTCCTGTTCGTGGCTGGCGGTGATTTCGCGGTTCATCTTCGGAACTTCCGGTTTGCGGCCGGATACCAGCCACGGGTTCACGCCGTAGCAACCGCAGATCAGCGTATCTTTCGTTCCGTAGAAGATAGCGCCGCCGCCGCTGTCGTTCAGCGATTTGCCTGCCGGTACGCCTGCCGGACGCGGCGGGGGCCAGACCGCCGTCGTACCAGGTTACTTCCACTTCGGGCATGTTGACTTTTCTCTTTTTTCGCACGGGCCGGAAAACGTATTTCACCATCTGGGCGTTCGGGGCGCAATCGGTCAGCAGGGCCGTCGAACTGCCCCTGTACGCGGTCGGGATAACCCAACTGCAGACCTTTGAATACCGGGTGCAGGATGTGGCAGGCCATGTCGCCGAGGGCTCCGGTGCCGAAGTCCCACCAACCGCGCCAGTTCCACGGGGTATAGATTTTGTTGTACGGACGCATCTGAGCCCGGCCCGATGAACAGATCCCAGTTCAGCGTTTCGGGAATTTGATCCACTTCGCTCGGGCGCATCAGCCCTTGCGGCCAGATCGGACGGTCGGTGAAGGTGTCCACGCGGGTCACTTCGCCGATCTCGCCGTTCAGATCCAGTCGCAGACCTGGCGTACGCCGGCTCCCGACGCGCCCTGATTGCCCATCTGCGTAGCTACTTTGTATTTCTTGGCCAGTTTGGTCAGCAGACGCGATTCGTAGACCGAATGGGTCAGCGGTTTCTGTACGTAAACGTGCTTGCCGAGGGTCATGGCTTCGGCGGCGATGATACAGTGGGTGTGGTCGGCGGTAGCCACCAGCACGGCGTCGATGCTCTTGCCCATGTCGTCGAGCATCTTACGGTAATCCCAGTACCGTTTGGCTTTCGAATAGCGGTCGAAAGTTCCTTTCGCATATTGCCAGTCCACGTCGCACAGGGCCACGATGTTCTCCGTTTCCATGTTCGACAGGTTGGCTGCGCCCATGCCGCCGATACCGACGGCCGCGATGTTCAGTTTGTCGCTCGGGGCGGTTTGTCCGGCCGCTTTACCGAAAACGGAACTCGGAACGATGGTCAGTCCGGCCAGGCCGACTGCGCTCGTGCGAAAAAAGTCTCTCCGGGATATTTTTTCTGCCATAAGATATAAAGGTTTTTAGTTTGGTTGGTTATGTCGATTATTTAACGAATTTAGCTGCGCTGAGGTATTCGGCGCTCTTTTCGGCGCACTCCATCGGCGGGATGTCGTTGGCTTCGATCTCCACGTAGTAAGCTTCGAGCCCTGTTTGTAGGCGGCATTGAAGATCGCTTCGAAGTCGATGGTCTGGCTGGCTCCGATGACATTGTCGTCCTTGATGTGCAACAGCGGGAAACGCCCTGCGTATTTCTGGATGTAAGCCGACGGGTTGACGCCGCCCTTGCTGGCCCAGTAAACGTCCAGTTCGAACATCACTTTCTCGGGATCGGTATGTTCGAGCAGGTAGTTCTCGATCACGTATCCGTCCTGTTTGTTGAATTCGTGGGCGTGATTGTGATAGCCGAATTTCAAGCCGGCGGCATTGGCGATGGCTCCCACCTTGTCGAAGTATTCGCAGGTTCTTTTCAGATCGGCTTCCGTCTTCCCGAAATCGATGCCCGGCAGTACGATGTACTTGCCGCCGACGGCAGCCTGCGCGTCGCAAGCCTGCTTCCACCAGTCTTCCCATCCGGCGTCGTATCCGCGGCCGAGGTGCGCTCCGGTGACCCGGATGCCGACGTCTTCGGCCATCTTGCGGAATTCGGCGGGCGTGCGGCCGTAGAATTTACCGTCTCCGTATGAAGCGGTTTCGGCGGCCGAATAACCCATGTCCGATATTTTTTCAACGATCCGGCGGCGTCTTTGCCCATATCGCCCCCGATCGAATAGAGCTGAGCCCGATCGTTTTTTTCTTCCCGGCGGCGCTTCCGCTTTGGGCGGCCGACAGGGTCGCTTCGGAAAACAGGGAACCGCCGACCATGGCTCCGGCGGTCAGCAACATTGATTTCTTGAGGAATTCTCTTCTGTCCATAATGGCTTCAAATATTTAGGTTTTGTTTTAAAGTTAGCAAGTTAAGTCGGGTCGTTGAAACTATCAGGCCTTTAACCTATATACATATAGTTGTGTAAAGGTATAAAAAAAGTTTTTGATGCAAAAAATATTTCGGCATTAATTTAATAAATTTAAAAACGGCCTTTTTCTCCGGCCGGCGGAATTTCCGTTTCACATGCGGGATACGGTTCTGCGGGCCGGCGGGCTGGAACATTCGTTCCGGAAAGCGCAAACGTAAAAAACGCAGGCGTTTCGCGGCGGATGCCGGATGCCTGCGTCGTTTTTCGTACGGAGATCGTTAACGGATGTCTATCTCGACTACTTTACTGCCCGGAAGATCCGGGAACGTACAGTTTTGCCGTCGGTCGACAGCCGGGCCGGCCCTTCGATTCCGACGCCCGGAGTCAACAGTTCGGTCTTTCCCGTTCCGAGATCGTAATAGCCGACTTCCGAATCGACCCAATTGGTGAAATACAGGCGGCCCCCGTCGCCGCTCAGCGCGAGGCCGTCGTACTGTCCCGGACGGTCGAACAACTTGGTGGTTACCGGGTGGATATGTTGTCGATGCGGTAGATCACGTTATCCTGCGTGGTGACGCCGTCCGGCGGATACGATGCGATATACATCGTGTCGCCCCGGATGACGATCCCGTTCGCTCCGGGTACCGTCACGTAGGGTTTCAGTCCCGCGGTGTCGAGTTGCGACGGCCGGGCGACGTTCAGCGCGTAGATGCTGCCGGTGTTGGTCACCGTCACGTAAAGGGTGTTCCCGTGCAGGGCCATGTCGTTGACGAACAGTTCGCCTTCGGGGAACGGAACGATTTTCGGCTTCTCGTTCGGCGCGGCGAGGTTGTAGACCGCCATTTTGCCGACGTCGGCGATGAACAGGTAACCGTCTTTTACGAGCAGTCCCTTGGGCGCCGACAGCGTGCCGTCGGCCGGAATCAGCACCCGCGAAACCGTATCGGTGAATTCGAGGATATAGCCTTTACCCTCGGTGTTCAGCGGATTGAACTCGTCGGAGCCGAAGCTGCCGACCAGCAGTTTGCCGTCCAGCGGCAGCGTGGCTTCGCAGAATACGATCTTATCGGTGAGAACGGGCGTTGTCGGCGTTTTTCTGCGGACGAGCAGGCGACAGCCGCTACGGCAACCGCCGCAAGGAAAATGCGCTTTTTCATAACTTTTATTTTTCGGTAAACGGTTCGTATTGCGAAAACAGATCTCGGAAGTCTTCGTGCTGTGCGGCCAGGTAGGTGTTGAATCCCAGCGAAGCGGCCGTTTCGGATGTTGGCTTCGGAGTCGTCGATGAACAGGCTTTCGGCAGGCAGGATACCCGATTCGTCGATCATTTTCCGGTAAATCTCCGGATACGGTTTCACCAGCTTCATCCGGTAAAGAGAGGAACAACCGGTCGAAATAGGCGTCGATGGTCAGCCCCTGTTGTTTGAAGCGGTGTTCCATCATGAAGCGCATCATGATCGGGTTCGTATTGCTGAGCATGAAGACCCGGTAGCCCTGCCGGCGCAGGTCGAGCAGCATGTCGAGCTTGTACTGCGGCAGGTCGAGCAGGAAACTGCACAGCGCGTCGTCGATCGCCTGCGGGTCGACCGGGCGTCCGATTTCCCGGATGATCGCGTCGTGGAAATCTTCGGGGCGGATCTCCCCGCGTTCGAGTTGCAGCAGCACGCCGGACTGTTTGTACGGATTGATGAATTCGGCGGCGTTCATACAGCCGATCTGTTCGAATTTGCGGACGGTCGCTTCGATGCTGTAATTGATCAGTACGCCGCCCAGGTCGAATATGATGGTTCTTATCTTTTCATTGGATTATTCGCTGTTACCGGACAAAGATAGGAAATTTCGAAATAATTCATATATTTGACTTTCGGTAAACCGTATAGACAAAGACATCATGAGCCGCAACGTGTTCGTTCGTATTTTTCCGTTTCTACCGGGATGGTTTTCGCGAGATGACCAGCCTGGGGCGGACATTGTGGGCGGTGATCCTCGTCAAACTGTTTATCATGTTCGCGATCCTGCGGCTGTTCTTTTTCCCGGACGTGATGGGGAAAATTCGATACCGACCGGGAGCGGAGCGAGTATATGATGGAACGATTGTTGAATACAAATCATTGATATTATGATTCTTACTGCAAATGAGTTGGCGGAGGTGGTGGATTGGTCGCGGGCCCAGTTTGCGATGACGGCCATCTACCATTGGCTGTTCGTGCCGCTGACCCTCGGGCTGGGTTTCATCTGCGCCATCATGGAGACCGTTTACTACCGTACCGGCGATCCGTTCTGGAAACGGACGGTCAAGTTTTGGATGCGCATTTTTCGGGATCAATTTCGCGATCGGCGTGGCCACCGGACTGATCCTCGAATTCGAGTTCGGGACGAACTGGTCGAATTACTCTATTTCGTCGGCGATATTTTCGGAGCGCCGCTGGCAATCGAAGGAATTATGGCCTTTTTTCTGGAAAAGTACATTCATCGCCGTGATGTTTTTCGGCTGGAATAAGGTGTCCAGAGGTTTTCACCTTACGGCGACTTGGCTGACGGCCATCGGCGCGAACCTGTCGGCGTTGTGGATTCTGGTGGCCAACGCGTGGATGCAGTATCCGGTCGGAACGGCCTTCAACCCCGAAACGGCCCGCCAGGAGATGACCTCGTTCTGGGATGTGCTGTTTTCTCCGGTGGCGATTAACAAGTTTTTTCATACGGTGACTTCGGGTTATGTGGTGGCCGCCGCGGTGGTTATCGGCATCAGCGCCTGGTTCCTGTTGAAAAAACGCGAGCGGAAGATGGCCCGCAAAAGCATGGCGATCGCTTCGTGGTTCGGCCTGTCCGCTTCTCTATTGTTGGCGATGACCGGCGACGGGTCGGCCTGTACAGGTGGCCCGGACGCAACCGATGAAACTGGCGGCGATGGAAGCGCTCTACGACGGTAAGAAAGAGGCCGGACTGGTCGCGTTCGGGATATTGCGTCCGGAAGTGAACAACCGGGAGCTGATCATGTCCAACGAAAGCGCTTTTTATTTCAAACTGGAGATTCCCAAGATGCTGTCGCTGTTGAGTTTTCGGGATGCGGATGCCTATGTCCCGGGCATTAATGACCTTGTATACGGCAATTTCGATCCGTTGATCACTCCGGTCGGCGTGAAGATGGAAGCCGGGCGGGAGGCTGTGCGGGCCATTGAAGATTATCGGGAGGTCATGGCCGGGGGGCGATGCGGTCGCCAAGGCCCGTTACAAGGCCCGATTCGATCCTCAGACGGAAGAGGGGGCCAGGTTTTGTAGCTGGGAACTGAAATATCTCGGTTACGCATACCTGAAAAATCAGACGGACGTGATTCCGAATAGTGCCGCTGGTGTTCTATTCGTTCCGCGTTATGTTCATGCTGGGCGTCTATTTCATTCTGTTTTTCGCCGGGGTGCTTTTCTTCGTGTACCGGAAGGAACTGTACGACAGGCGGTGGTGGTTCCGCGTGATGATGTGGTCGGTTCCGCTGGCCTATTTGGCTTCGGTTTCCGGATGGATCGTCGCGGAGGTTGGTCGGCAGCCGTGGACGATCCAGGATTTGCTGCCTGTTTCTGCGTCGGTGTCGGATATCGCTCCGGGGCCGGTCAAGGCGACCTTCTTTATCTTCCTCGCACTGTTTACGGTGCTGTTGATCGCCGAACTGATGATCATGTTCAGGCAGATCAAAATCGGGCCTAAACCGGCGGAAACGGCGGAAACGGCGGCCGAAAACGAATTGACGGAATAAAAAGAGCGATTTTATGGATACGGTATATATTTTTTTCTGCAACACTACTGGTGGTTTATCATTTCGTTGCTCGCGCGCTGCTGGTGTTTCTGCTGTTCGTGCAGGGCGGCCAAGGGATGCTCTACCTGATCGGGCGTACCGATACGGAACGCAACCTGATCGTCAACACGCTGGGACGTAAATGGGAGTTGACTTTCACGACGCTGGTCACGTTCGGCGGCGCGTTCTTCGCATCGTTCCCGCTGTTTTACAGCACGAGTTTCGGCGGCGCGTTCTACGTGTGGATGTTGATCCTGTTGGTTTTCGTAATCCAGGCGGTAGCCTATGAATTCCGGCGCAAACCGTCCAATTTCCTTGGCGAGAAAACTTACAACTGGTTCCTGCTGATTAACGGCGTGCTCGGGCCTTCCTCCTCGGAACGGCCGTGGCGACGCTGTTCACCGGCGCTCCGTTCACGGTCGACCGCGCCAACTTCGGCAATCTGGAAGGTTTCAATACGATTTCGCGTTGGTCCACTTCCTGGTACGGGTTGGATGCGCTGGCCGATCCGCGCAACATCCTGCTCGGCTTGGCGGTGCTGTTCTTGTCGCGGGTGCTCGGCCTGCTCTATTTTATGAACAGCATCGACGACGAAACGATTTTCGCGCGATCGCGGCGTTACCTGAAGTGGAATGCGGGGCTTTTCCTGTTGTTCTTCCTGCCGTTTCTGCTGTTGCTGCTGCTGTCGGAAGGCGCAGCGGTCGATCCCGTCTCCGGCGTGATTTCCGTCGAGCCGTACAAATACCTGCACAACCTGCTGGCCATGCCGCTGGTGCTCGTCGCACTGCTGGCCGGCGTGGTCGGGGTGCTATGGGGTATCGGAGTCGGTATTTTCAGAGGGTGTCGCTGCGGGATTTGGCCTGCCGGAGCGGGAACCGTACTGACGGTGCTCGCGCTGCTGCTGACCGCCGGATACAACCATACGGCCTATTATCCGTCGCTCACCGACCTGCAGAGTTCGTTGACGATCTACAACAGTTCTTCGAGCCGGTTCACGCTTTACGTGATGGCGATCGTGTCGATACTCGTCCCGTTCGTGGCGGGTACATCTGGTACGTATGGCGCGCGATGGGCCGTAAACGCATCTCCGAACAGGAACTGCAAGAGGAGGGCGACCATCTGTATTGATTTGCGGGCCGTTCGGCCCGGATCGCTGATACCCGAAAGAGGCCGCATTCGGATTTCCGGTCGGAAATCTCGTTTTGTCAGTATATCAGCGAATCGGGCAGCACGGGCGTGCCGCCTGCCTGAGTACAGACGAAGGCGGCGGTTTCGGTCGCCGACGGTGCGCTTCGTGTAGCGGCCGGCCCTGCAGGATGCCTGCGACGAAGGCGGCGGTGAACGAGTCGCCTGCGCCGACCGTGTCGGCGACTTCGACCTTTGCAGTTTCCATGACGGAAAAGTCGTCCGGGGCCGTCACCCGGCTGCCCCGGCTGCCGGGCGTGTAGACGATGTACCGCAGGTCGTAGCGTTGTCGGAGTTGTTCCAGTTGGCTGTCGGCATCCCCGTGCAGCGACAGCATCCCCGCCACGACGGGCAGTTCGTCCCTCGTTCAGTTTCAGGATGTCGGCCTGTTCGAGCGAGGCGCGGACGGTCTCTTCGCTGTAAAAAATCCTGCCGCAGGTTGATGTCGAACACTTTGAGACACTGCTTATTCACATGCGACAGCAGTTTTCGGATCGTCGCGGCGGACGTTTCGCCGCGTTGCCCGAGCGTACCGAAACATACGGCGTCCAACTGCGGAGCCAGTCGTTCGAGTCCTTCGTTCCATGCGATGAAATCCCAGGCTACCGGCTTGTGGATCGTGTACGACGGAACGCCCCGCGCGTCGAGCCGCACGTCGACGGTGCCGGTCGGATAGTCGTTTTGCTGTACGTATGCGGTGCCGAGCTGAGCTTCCTGGAGCTTTTCGAGAATTTGGAGGCCATACGGATCGTTGCCGACCGCGCTGACGACTGCCGACCGGCAGCCGAACTGCGCCGCATGGAATGCGAAGTTGAGCGTCGCTCCGCCCAGTTGCTTGCCCGAAGGCAGCAGGTCCCCACAGGAGTTCCCCGACGCCTGCTATGGTGAATGTCTGTTTCATACCTGCAAATTTAGCAATCCGCGAGGGAACTGCAAGCGTCGGCCGACTTTTCTGTTTACCGGTTTTTGCGGTAGCTCAGCACGGCCCATAAGTTGATCGTCACCGTGAAGACGGCCAGCGCTGAGAACTGCGTCAGCAGATCGGCGAATCCGCTCCCTTTGAGGTAAACCATTCGCATGATCTGGATGAAGTACCGCAGCGGATTGAACAGCGTGATCTTTTGCGCCCAGCCCGGCATACTACTGATCGGGGTGAACAGTCCGCTCATCAGAATCAGCACGATCATGAAAAAGAACATCACGAACATCGCCTGCTGCATCGTGTCGGAAGTGTTCGATACGAGCAGGCCGAGGCCCGACACGGTCAGCACGTACAGCGCCATCCCGGCGTAGATCGTCAGCAGGTTGCCCGCCGGTACGAGCCCGTAGACGAGCCATGCCAATACGAAACTGATCGACAGCACGACGAATCCGATTACCCAATACGGAATCAACTTGGCGAGGATGAACTGGAATTTGCCGACCGGCGACACGTTGATCTGTTCGATCGTCCCGATCTCTTTTCGCTGACGATGTTCAGCGCCGGCATGAATCCGCAGACGATCGTCAGCAGCATTACCATGAGCGCCGGAACCATATAGACTTGGTAATTCAAATGCGGGTTGAACTTGTACTGCGGGGTGATCCGAACGGCCGGCGCGGCCGAAATCCGAGACTGCGCGGCGGTTTCGTTGCGCAAGTCGGCCGAGAAGTCGTTCACGATGGCCGTGAGGTACGAACTGCCCAGCCCCCTTCGTTCCGTTGACCGCATTGGCCGCAATGAGCACCTGCGCGGCGCCTTCGGAAGTCAGCCTGCGTTCGAATTTTTCCGGGATTTCGAGGATGATGTCGGTTTGTCCCGATTCGACGCCTTTCATCGCTTCTTCGTACGAGGACGCGACGTCGACGAGGTTGAAATAGGCCGACGCCGAGGCTTTTTCGGTCAGTCGCCCGGAGTAGGCCGAGCGATCGTTGTCGACGACGGCCAGGTTGATGTTGCGTACCTCCATACTGGCCGCCCACGGCAGTACCAGCATTGTCAGGCACGGCATGAACAGGATCAGCCGGGGCAGGAACGAGTTGCGGCGGATCTGTTTGAACTCTTTTTTCGATCAGGTATTTCAACATGGCTATTCGAGTCTGTATTTGAATTTCTTAAGACTTACGACGACCAGCACGACGGCCATTGCGCTGAGGATCGCCACCTCTTTGAGCGCGTAGGTGATGCCGAGTCCTTCGATCATCACTTTTTGACCGCTTCGATGTACCAGCGCGCCGGGATAACGGCCGACAGTCCCTGTAATACGCCCGGCATACTTTCGATCGGAAACATCATGCCCGAGAGCAGCGTGGTGGGCATCATCAGCACCATCCCGAAGCGAGCATCGCGGCTACCTGCGTTTTGACGAGCGTCGAGATCAGCAATCCGAGCGCCAGCGCCGTGATGACGAACAGCAGTGAGATCACCGACAGCCAGAACAGGCTGCCCGCTACCGGAACCTGCAGGATGTAAACCGCCACGAGAATGATCGTCGCCAGGTTTACGGCCGACAGCGCGAGGTAGGGGACGGCTTTGGCGAGGATGATGTAGATCGGTCGCATCGGCGACACGAGCAGCACTTCCATCGTTCCGCGCTCTTTTTCGCGAACGATCGAAATGGCCGTCATCATCGCGCAGATCAGCATCAGGATCATACCCATCACGCCCGGCACGAGTTGTACGCCCCTTTCATCTGCGGATTGTACAGCAGTTTCACTTCCGGAACGATTTGTAGCGGGGGCGGGGGTGCCGGCCGACAGCTCGGCCTGGTATGCGGCCAGGATGTTCGATGCGTAACTTGTCACCAGCGTCGCGGTGTTCGGGTCGGTTCCGTCGCAGATCAACTGGACGTTCCCCGTTCCGCCGTGCAGCAGGTTTTGTTGGAAATTCTCCTCGAAGACCAGCGCGAGGTCGGCCCGGTTCGAACGGAACGCTTCCTCGATCTGTTGCGGGGTGCGGGCGTTTCGACCAACGAAGTAGCGGTTTGCGTCGAAACGCTCTACGATCTGCCGCGTGGCGTCATCGTTCGACGGGTCGTAGACGGCCAGCCGGACGTTGTTGACGTCTGTTGAGATAGCGAATCCGAACAGGATGATCTGCACGATCGGCATTACCAGCAGAATCAGCACCGTGCGGCTGTCGCGCAGGATGTGGCAGAACTCTTTATAGACGAAGACAGAAATTGTTTCATGGCGTTATTCTCCCCGTTTAGCTTCGCGGGCGAGGCGGTGGAACACCTCGTCCATATTCGGCGCGTCGAAAGTTCGTTTCAGGTTGGCCGGAGTATCCAGCGCCCGGATCGCCCCGTCGACCATGATCGAGACGCGGTTGCAGTACTCCGCCTCGTCCATGTAGTGCGTCGTGACGAAAACCGTGATGCCCCGTTCCGACGCGTCGTAGATCAGCTCCCAGAACTGCCGCCGCGTAGCCGGATCGACCCCTCCGGTCGGCTCGTCGAGGAAGACGATGCGCGGCTCGTGGAAGATCGCTACCGAGAAAGCCAGTTTCTGCTTCCAGCCGAGCGGCAGCGCGCTTACCAGCGTGTTGCGTTCTTCGGCGAATCCGAGCCGGCGCAGCACCCGGTCGGTCTTTTCGGCGATCTGCCGGCTTCCCATGCCGTAGATGCCGCCGAACAGCCGGATGTTTTCCCACACTTTCAGGTCTTCGTACAGCGAAGCGCTGGCTCATGTAGCCGATGTTGCGTTTGATCTGCTCGCTTTGGCGCACGATGTCGAACCCGGCGACCGTACCGCCGCCTCGGTCGGGCGGCTCAGGGCACAGCATCCGCATTGCGGTCGTTTTGCCGGCGCCGTTCGCGCCGAGGAATCGAAGATCTCGCCGCGCCCGACCTCGAAACTGATGTGGTCGACCGCCGTGAAGCTGCCGAACCGCTTGGTCAGTCCTTTCGTTTCGATTACTTTATCATTCATTGGTACGGTCCCCAGTTTCATGTAACAATCTTCGATACCCGGTTCGATCGCCTCGATCCGCAGATTGCGGTATCCTTCCGCGGTCAGGTAAGCGGCCAGTTGCTCTTCGGTCAGCGTCGCGTCGGGCGTCGCGTGGTGCGTGTCGCCGAACGCGAAGGCCGAGGTGATCTGCGGATGACGGCGCAGCGTTTTCAGCATGGCCGGCATCCGGTCGCCCGATACGGCCCACAGCCGCTCTCCGAATTTTTCGATGATGCGTTTCGGGTGTCTATATCGAGGAACCGGCCGCCGCGGATCAGCGCGATCCGGTCGCAGCGCGACGCCTCGTCCATATAGGGCGTCGATACGGATCGTGATGCCTGGCAGCGCAGTCTGGCGAGCATCTCCCACAGTTCCTTGCGCGATACCGGGTCGACGCCGGTCGTCGGCTCGTCGAGGAACAGTACCGACGGTTTTGTGGATCAGCGCGCAACTGAGCGCCAGTTTCTGCTTCATACCGCCCGAAAGCGCTCCGGCCCGCCGCGTGCGGAACGGTTCGATCTGACTGTAAATGTCGCGGATCAGGTCGTAGTTCGCCTCGATGGTCGTCCCGAAAGCGTTGCGAAAAAGCGCAGGTTCTCTTCGACGCTCATGTCCTGGTACAGCGAGAACCGTCCCGGCATGTAACCGACCCGCCGCCGGATCTGTTTGTAGTCGGCCGCCACGTCGAGTCCGTCGACCGTCGCCCGGCCGCTGTCGGGCAGCAGCAACGTCGTCAGGATGCGGAACAGTGTCGTCTTGCCGGCCCCGTCTGGGCCGATAATTCCGAGATCTCGCCGCGTTGCGCATCGAAGCTCACTCCGCGCAGCGCTTCGATGCGCCCGCTTTTCGTGAGGTCGCGTATGGTTACTGCGGAAGCCATTATTCGGAGGAAATTTGACGTCGGCGTACATGCCGATTTTCAGTAGGCCGTCGTTGTGGACGGCGATTTTGACCGGATAGACCAGGTTCGCGCGTTCGTCGCGGGTCTGGATCGTTTTCGGCGTGAACTCGGCTTTGTCCGAGATCCAGATCACTTCGCCGTCGTATTCGCGGCTGCCTTTTCGCCCGAATCGGCGAACACGCGCACCCTGTCGCCGAGTTTCAGGCCTGTCAGTTGGCCCGATGTGATGTAGGCGCGGAGTTCCATGCGATCGACGTCGGCGATCTTGAACAGCGGTTTGCCTTGGGCGGTCACTTCGCCCGTTTCGGCGTATTTGACCAGTACCGTCCCGTCGATCGGGTTTACGATGCGGCATTTGGCGAGCTGGTCTTCGATCTGAGCCCACCTGGATTTCGATGGCCGAGCTCTCTTCGTTGACGCCGCGGTTGCTGTTTTTCGAGCGTCGAGCTGCGCTGCGAGCTGTTTTCGAGAGTACGGCGATCTGCGCGTCGATATCGTCCAGATTGTTTGGTGTTCACGGCGTCGGCTTTTCAGCAGGTTTTTCGACGCGCCGTTTTTCGCGCTGCTGCGTGGCGATCTGCTGTTGCGTGGCGGCGATCTGTTTGCGATGTCGGACGCGGCTGCGCCCTGAGCTGTGTTTTGGAGTTGCAGCTTTTCAGGTGAGGGACGCTGTCGACCGTGCCGACGGTTTGTCCGGCCGCGAGCCGCCGGCTTCTTCCACGCCGAACGAAGTAAATTCGTCCGTTGGCTTCCGAGGATACGATCACTTCGGTCGCCTCTGAACGTCCCGGAGGCGTCGTAACCGTTTTTATTGCCGCCGCAGGCCGTCGCCCCTGGCGCAAAAGCGCGAGAATCAGAAATCGTTTTTCATATCAGTTGTTGGTTATATTTTTCAGTAGGTTGTATGTCGTCATGATCAGTTGCATCCGGTGCAGTGCGCGGTTCTGCCGCGCCGTTTCGGCTTTGGTTACTTCCTGCATAGTAGTCGGTAACGCTCATCGTGCCCTCCGCGACCTTCGCCTCCGACGCGCGTTTGATATTGTCGCGCAGCGCTACGATCCGGTCGTCGTCGGAGAGCGTGCGGCGGTATTTTTCGAGTTCGCTTTGCGAGGATTCGACCTGGTTCGTATTGAACAGGAACGTTTCGCGTTGTAGTGCGGGCGCGTTGCGCGCGACGTCTATCTTGGCCGCGTCGCTTTTATGCGTGTAATAATTGCCGAAATTCCATGAAAACCGCACGCCGCCGATCGCGGAATGCTTTGAATTTGTCTTGCAGCATGTTCAGTCCCGGTTTGCCGTAGGCTCCTGTACGAACAGACCGAGGGTCGGGCGGTTCCGGGCGTTCAACTGTTTCAGTTGGGCGTCCAGCAGCGTGTTGCGGCGTCGAGCAGGCGCAGCCCGGACGGTTCACGTCGGTAGGCGCCGGCTCGCTTCCGACTTCCGGGCAGATCAGTTCGGCGCTGTCGGCGTTTTTCCGCCGATGAAGGCTCCCAGCATCTGCCGGTACGCGCGGTTGGTCGCTTCTAGCGAGACGCGCTGCTGTCGGTTCTGAGAGCTGTTCGACCTGCACCGCGTCGAGGTCGGCTGGTTGGCGACCCCGTTCTCGATGAAGCTGCTTATTTTGCGGTAGTTGCGTTCGAGCTCCTCCGTCGTACAGCCGGTTCAGTTCAGTTGTTCCTCGGTCAGTAGAATGCCGAAGAACAGCGAATTGACCCGTTCGCGGATCGCGTACATATCGACCTGCTGCTGTTGCAGGTCGACTTCGGCGGACGCTTTGACATTCTGTTTTTTCGGCACGGATGTTCGCCGTCCCAGATTACCTGGTTCACCTCGGCTACGACCTGATACTGGTCTTTGCTGAGGGTCGGGATGTCGATGCCCGGCAACGAGAACGGGATTTTCGTCACGTCGGTCTGGTAAGAGGCTTTGGCCGACAGCGACAACTGAGGCAGGTAGCCTTTGTTGGCGTTTTTTCAGGTCGTACTGTTCCGATTGTCGGATCAGTCCGTACTGGGCCACGAGCGGATAGTTGGCCTGCGCTTTCTGCTGGCAGGCGTCGATGGTCAGTTGCGCCTGTGCCGGCAAAGTTCCGAAACCGACGTACAGCAGCAGGATGGATCGGATTATTTTCATCGTTTTACTGAATTTATGCATGAGTGAAGTGAAGGTTTTCCGATGTTTTACGGCTTGAGGCTTTGCAGGATGATTTTCGTTCTCCTCTTTGCGGTGCTCGAGGAAGCCGTCCATCGCTTCGTCCGTCAGGCCGAGAATGTTCTGCAGTACCGGTCGGACCAGGAACGTGGCGAGATTCAGCGACAGCGCGCTGAACATCAGGTCGAGCGCATTGGTTTCGCGGACTCGTCCCTGCGCGATCTCTTTGCAGATCTTGTTCGAATGTAGCGTAAACGCTCAGCGGCAGTTCGCCGATGCTGTCGCGCAGCGATGCGATCCGTTCCGGGTTCGTCGTGATCTCGTTGATGACCAGAAAGGGATTTTCGGATTCTTTCAGGATTTCGAAATGCGCTTTCCGATTTTGCGCCGCAGTTTCTCTTCGAAAGTTCCGCCTTCCCGGTCGATCGAAAATATGTTCGAGATCAGCATCCGTATTTTCTGTTCGAAAATTTTCTCGAAAAGGTTCTCTTTCGTGCGGAAATAGTAATGAACGAGCGCCTGGTTGCAGCCCGCTTCCCGGGCGATCTCGGTCGTTGAGGTCAGTGCGAACCTTTGTCGAGGAACAGCCGTTCCGGCCGCCCGCAGGATCGCCTGTTCCATCGGTTCGGTTTCGTTTTTCGCCGTTTTTCCGTCTGTTTCATGTGTTAATAGTTTAATTTTAATATATCTATTAATACCGCAAATGTGAGGAATAAATACGAACCTTGCAAATTTCAACGCTGTTTTTTTGTGGATAAATCGTTCAATGTATTTATAATGAATGCTTTTGAATCTGTGTGTTTCCGGGCTTCACAAAACGGGCGGAATATGCCGGCAGCCGGCAAACGGCGCGACTTACCGTATTTCAGGTTTCCGAATGTCGTCCGGTCTGTTAAAAGAATCGAGACCTATATTGCTTTCTCGGCCTTTTCGCTTTTGAACCGAGGCCGTTGCGGTGTTGCGACCGGGGTTCTTCGCGTAAAACGGAGCGTTAAGGCGGCCGGCGGAATTGCTGCGGAAAAGTTTCTTTTTAGTTATATTTGAGTACCCGGTCGGACGCATCGGGCGTTCTAACGTTATTCTATCGTTTATGAAAAGGTTTTTTTGTGGTCGCTGACGCTCTTTTCGTTCGTTTTCGGAGCGGGCGTATGCAGTGGCGCTGCGGGCGGCGGAATCTGTCTGGACAAGGCGGCGTTTATGATCGACAGCGGGGATAAGATGAAAATCCGCCTGGCGGAGGCTCCTGCCGGCGGCGTGCAGTGGACGTCGAGCGATGAAAAGGTGGCGACGGTTTCCCGGAGCGGCGTGGTGACCGGCGTTTCGAAAGGCGATGCCGTAATTACGGCTTCAGCGGCCGGTTCGAAAGCCGAATGCATCGTGTCGGTCGGTTACGAGGACAGAATCGATCCTGCCGCCGACGTGGGGACTGTTTATCGCCGACGGCGAGCCGCACGTTTTCGACGGACGGATGTATATTTTCGGGTCGCGGGACGTGACGAACGGTTTTCTGCCGAACGGCGAACGGGATTTCTGTTCGACCGACTACCATGTGATCTATTCCGACGACCTGATCCACTGGACGGACGCGGGCGTCAGCATCTCGATCGACAGTATTCCGGCGGAGATCCGCGGAAATACGCGGCGGCTGTGGGCGCCGGACGTCTTCAAAAAGCCCGACCGAAAAAGACAAGTATTACCTGCTGTTTTGCGGCAACGGCCAGCCGGTGTATATCGCCGAGGGGACGAGCCCGACAGGGCCTTTCGGCAACGTCCGGCTCGTAACGCTGAACGGCGAGCCCATCCCGCAGATCGATCCGGGCGTACTGGTCGACGATGACGGCAAGGTGTACCTGGCGAGTCCGAAATTTTTATCTGCCGGCTCGACCCGTCGGACTACTCGCGGGTGATGCGAAACCTGCCGCGACGTGACGCAGTATATGCCGGTCGGCGACGAGCCGTTCGAAGGGCCTTCGCTGCGGAAACGCAACGGTATTTACTATTACATCTATATTCAGAATAAGGCAATATCGAACGCGACGGCGCGGTTCCGACGCTGATGGGGTATATGACGGCCGAAAATCCGCTCGGCCCGTATACCTACCGCGGCGTGATCGTTACCAATTACGATTATCCGGCTTCCGGGAAACATACACGGCTCGGGATCGAACCGTTCGACGGACAGTGGTACGTGTCGTACCATATGCCGGTGTCGGACTCGGTCTGACCCGTGCCGCCTGCCTCGACGGATCGAATTCGACGATGACGGGACGATCCGGCGGGCCGGAGCCGACTTCGTCCGGCGTAAAGGGCTGTTTCGTACCGGGGCGAACGGATCCGCAGCTCCAGCGGGTCGTCTCATTCGGGCGGGCCGCAACGACCGCAGGCTGGTGACGCGGCGCGAGCCGACTGCCAATCCGTATGTTTTCCGGTATGTCGGTTATCCGTACACTTTTTACAACGAGCCAGGACAGTGGATCGGATACCGTTTATGGATTTCACCGGAAATTTCGACAGTCGGCATGAGCGTCTGCACCGAAGCCGCCGGCGGGTCGCCTCGAAATTCGCCGGGGCTCTGCGGACGGAGAGTTGATCGCCGCCGTCGATCTGCCGAATACCGACGGCGAATGGAAGAAGGTCGAAGCCCTGGCTTCCGTAACCCGCGACGGAAGGATGCGTTCTATATCTTTCTGAAGACGAAGCCCGGCAGCGGGGATGTTCGGGTCGATTGGCTGGAATTCGGCGCGCGGCGGTAATTTTTTCGACCTCTGTCCGGCAACCGGCGTATTCGGCCGGAATATATCTTATGAAAACGCTTCCGTTGCGAACAGTTTCTTCGCAACGGAAGCGTTTGGCGGAAGCGCGTTTCGGTCAGCTCTTTTTGGCCAGCGAGAACAGGAATTCGAGTCCCCCTTCTTTCCGGTTTTGGCCGAAATGCGTCCTTTGTGGTACAATACCGAGTTGCGGACGATCGACAGTCCGAGTCCCGATCCTCCGTTTTGCGACTCCGACCTTCGTCGACCCGGTAGAAACGGACGAATATTTTTCCAGATCGGCCTCCGGTACGCCGCAGCCGTTGTCGTGGAACGGAGAAGTAGTAGAAATCGTCGTCCTCGGCGTATTGCTCGATCGTGATCGTGACGCCTTCGCCGGCGTAATTGACCGCATTGTCGGTCAGGGTTCAGAAGATCGAGTAAAAGCAGCGTGTGGTTTCCTTCGACCGTCGTTCCGCGGCTGATGCGGTCGACGATCTGCACGCGGTGAGCGTCCAGCGTATTTTTATGGTCGGCGATCACCTCTTCGACGACCTGTTTCAGGTCGACCGGTTTGCGCTCGAACAAGTCGGTCGCCTCTTCGATCTTGGTGATTAGCGCGACGTCGCGGATCAGGTCGGACAGTCTCAATGCCTGGGTATAAGCCCGGTCGAGAAAGAAGCGCTGTTTGTCCGGACTGATCTCGTGCTGTTGCAGCAGGGTTTCGAGGTATCCCCGGATGCTGGTGACGGGGGTTTTCAGTTCGTGCGCGATGTTGTTGGTCATCTCCTGTTTCAGCAGCCGATTTTTCTCCTGCGCGGTGATGTTATCGAGCGTGATTTCGAAACTGTTGTCGTTGAAAATCAGTAGCCGGACGGCGAAATGACGGCCTTCCCGGGGTAAGCTTGGTTTCGTAGATCGGGATCGAGGCCGACTGCGGGTTGACCGGCCGGTGCCGTTGCAGGAATTCGCGCAGGTCGCCGAAATCTTTGGCCCGAGAATTGCGGTCGCGTCGGAGGTCGGTTCGTCGAGGATCGTGTTGAGGTGCTGTATGAAGTGCGAGTTCGCATAAATTTTGTCTCCGTCCGGCGAAAAGATGCAGATTCCCTCGTCCGAATAGTGGAAGTGGCGGATCAGTTTTTCACGTTCCGTATCGAGCAGGTTGCGGCTTTCGCGCAGCAGCCGGTAATTGGTGACGATGCGGTTGCCTATCTCGCCGAGTTCGGTATCCGGGAATCTGACCTTGTCGAAATCGGGACGGTTGTTCTCGGTCGAGACCAGAAAGTCGCGCAATCCGCTGACCGCCTTGCCGAAACGGTCGGACAGGTACAGCAACGAGATCAGCGCGACAAAGAAAAGCAGCAACATGAAATAAAGAAAGAAATCGTCCGCTTTCAGGCTCAGTTTCGCCGCGTTGTCGTAAAAGGCAGCGCCACCCGGACGAAATCGTTGCCGAACAGCCGCGCATAGTAATAATAAGTTTTTCCGGTGGTTGCCGAGTGCCGAATGTGGCTTCCGCCGCCGCGGATCAGCGCTTGGGCGATTTCGGGCCGCGACAGGTGGTTCTCGACGATCGGTTTTCCGTCGGAGCCGTTGTCGAACAGCACGTTGCCGCGCCGGTCGATGATGCTTATCCGCAGATCGGGGCAGCAGCGGCAGCAGGCTGTCAAGCCGGGACATCGAATCCGGAGCGGTCAGATGGTTTTCGGCGATGTATTTCGAGATCAGCGTCGCGTAAACGTCCATTCCCGTTTGAACTCGTCGTTTCTGAAGGTTCGTTCGCGGTTTTGCTGGACGAAGACGACGATCGCCGCGAAAACGGCGAATACGATCAGGAAGTAAAAAACAGTTTTTTCGATAGCTCAGGCGCATGGCGGTATCGGTTATCGGGTTAAAATTCGATGCAGTATCCATATCCGGAACGGTTCGTCAGGCGTTCGCCGAACGTTCCCAGTTTTTTACGCAGCCGTGTGATGTGCACGTCTACGGTGCGTTCGGAGCACGTAGGACTCCTTTTTTCCAGACGCGTTCGAGAATATCCTCCCGCGAAAAAACCTTTGTTCGGAGTCCGCGCCAGCGTCATAAGGATTTCGAACTCCTTTTTGGTCAGCAGGATGTGTTCGTTGCCGAGCGTCGCGCTCTTGGTTTCAGGATCGATCGTCAGTTCGCCCAGTTCGATCGTACGGTTCGTATCGGCCGGCGCTGCGGCGCTCCGTTTGCACGGGCCTTTACGCGGGCCGTCACTTCCTTTGATCGAGAACGGTTTCGGAATGTAGTCGTCCCCTCCGAGGCTGAATCCGGTGAGCAGGTCGTTTCGGTGTCCTTGGCCGTCAGGAAGACGATCGGAACTTGCAGTTTCTGCTCCTTGCGCACCTTTTCTGCCATCCGGAATCCCGACATCCCTTCCATCATCACGTCCAGCAGGATCAGGTCGTAGCCGTCCGGCAGCATTTTCAGGGCCTGCTCGGCCGATTCGGCCGTTTCGACGGCGAACCCTTCGCATTCGAGGTTGAAGCGCAGGATCTCGCACAGATCCTGTTCGTCGTCCACGACCAGTATTTTCTCGCGTTTTGCCATTTTTACAACAGGTTTTTGTCCGTGTGCTTGATGTCTTTCCCTTCGGTAACGAAAATCACCGCCTCGGCGATGTTCGTCGCCTGGTCGCCGATGCGTTCGAGGTTGTTCGCGATGCCGAAAACCGACAGCATCCCTTCCATCTCTTCGGCCGTCAGCGTCCGCTGGGTTCCCGTGCTTTTCAACTCGCCGGAAATCCGCCGCCACCATTCGTCCACGCGGTCGTCGCTGCGGATCACTTCGCGCGCCAGCCGTTCGTCGCTGCAGTTCATCGCAAAAATAACGTTTTTCACCATATCCGCCGCCAGGTCGAACATTTTGAGCAGTCCGTCGCTTTTGCGGCGGTACAGTCCGGTGCTGACGGCCGTGCCGCCGGTGAATTCGTAGACGTTGTGGATCAGGTCGCCGATGCGCTCCAGATTCGAGGTCGTATCGTAGCAGGCCATGATGATCCGCAGGTTCGAGGCGCGCGGCGCGTGCAGTACGATCACGTTGACGCACTTCGTCGCGGATCGAGACTTCCAGGCCGTCGATCGCGCTTTCGTTGCGGTTCAGTTCGTCGCGCAGTTCGGCGGACGAATTTCCCCGCGAGCAGTTGCCGGGTGATGGAGAGTTGTCTCAGGATGAGTTCGGTTAGCCGGTCGAACTGGTCGCCTACCGGTTTTAAAACGGTGTCTTTCAATCGGTTCATAATAGGTGTGTTTTTTATCCGAACTGGCCGGAGAGGTACTCTTCGGTCGTTTGTCTTTCGGTGTGGTGAACAGGGTTTGCGTGCGGCCGGATTCGACCAGCTCGCCGAGGTACATAAACAGCGAGTAGTCCGAGATCCGCGCCGCCTGCGCCATATTGTGCGTTACGATAACGATCGTGAACTCTTTTTTCAGTTCGAGCATCAGCTCTTCGACGCGGTGCGTCGCGATCGGGTCGAGCGCCGAGGTCGGTTCGTCCATCAGCAGCACTTCGGGTTTCCAGCGCGATCGCGCGGGCGATGCACAGCCGTTGCTGCTGTCCGCCGGAGAGGAATCCTCGCTTTGCGGAACAGCGAATCGCGCACTTCGCTCCAGAGTCCGACGCTCGTAAGGGCTCGTTTCGACGATCTCGTCCTTCTGCGCTTTCGACAACCGGATGCCGTTCAGCTTGTATCCGGCCAGCACGTTGTCGTAAATGCTCATCGTCGGGAACAGGTTCGGCCGCTGGAACACCATGCCGGCCATCCGTCTCACCTCCATCGGATTCATTTTGAAGATATTTCGTTCGTCGAGCAGGATTTCGCCCGTCACGCGGATGTCCGGATAGAGCTCGTGCATACGGTTGATCGCCCGCAGCAGCGTGCTTTTTACCGCAGCCCGACGGGCCCATGATCGCCGTGATCGTCCGTTCGAGGATACCCGTCGTGACGTGTTTCACGGCCAGTTTCTCCGGAGTGTAGGCGACCGACAGGTCGTTTATTTGCAGTTTCAGATTTTCCATTTTGCAGCGATTCGTTTGGCAATGATATTCAGCAACAGCGTCAGGATCAGCAGCAGCAGCGAGCAGCCCCAGATCAGGTCGACGAGGTTCGGATCGTTGTAGAACTCCCAGATCAGCAGCGGAACGGCCGAAGTGGGGTGCAACGGGTCGAAGTTCAGCGTTGCGCAGCCCGGCGCGGTCAGCATCAGCGGGGCGGTTTCGCCCATCGCCCGCGATACGGCCAGCAGGATGCCGGTGAACATCCCGCCGAAAGCCGACGGCACCAGAATACGCATCACGACCGAGCGGTAAGGCGCTCCGAGCGCCAGCCCGGCCTCTTTCAGCGGTGAGGGCAGCATATTCAGCGTCTCCTCGGTCGAGCGGACGATCAGCGGCAGCATGATTCCGGCAAGCGCCACGCTGCCGGCCAGCATCGAGTAACTGCCCAGCGGTACGACGATCCAGGCGTAGGCGATGATCCCGATCACGATCGACGGGTGCCTTGCAGCAGTTCGGTCAGAAAACGTACGATGCCTGCGAACGCCGTTTTACGCTTTTTCTGACAGGTAAACTCCTGCGAGAATCCCCGACGGGATCGCGATCAGCGCCGCGATCAGCGTCATCGACAGCGTGCCGAGGATGCCGTTCGCGATGCCTCCGGGGATCGACTCGCCGGCCGTTTTGGCCAGCATCGCGTCCAGCGTGCTCGGCGCGTTCTCGGTGAAGAACGACAGCGAGATCTGACGGTATCCCTTGCGTACCACTTCCCAGATAATCAGCAGCAGCGGGACGGCCGTGAGCAGTGAGAATCCGCAGACCACGTAGAAGAACGCCCGTTCTTTCGCCTTGCGGAACCGCGTCCGCGATTTAGGAACCGTTATCGTCATAGTTATCGGAATTTACGAAGAATGAGCCGCCCGATCAGGTTGATTACGGCGGTGATAATGAAAAAGCAGCAGCCCGATGGCGACGAGCGAGCTGAGCTTCAGCCCGTCGGCCTCGCCGAACTGGTTGGCGATGACGCTGGCCATCGTGTTGCCGGTAGCAGTCAGGAAAGGTCAGGAATTGGTTCGTGCCGATCAGCATCGTGACGGCCATCGTCTCTCCCAATGCTCTTCCTAAGGCCAGGATATAACTGGCGAATATTCCGGAACCTGCGACCGGAAAATCACCCGCCGGATCACATCCAGACGTGTACCTCCCAAGCTGTAGGCCCCTTCTTTCAGTTCTTTGGGAACCATAGAGATAAACTCGGCACTCAGTGAAGAGGCATAAGGGATGATCATGATCGCTAATACGGCCGCTGCGGTGAGGATGCCGAACCCCTGTTCCGACAGTGTAGGTCGACCATGAAGGGCCGGATCACGTATAAATCCCCACAAACCGTATACAATCGACGGGATGCCGGCCAGCAGGTCGATCACCGTACCGATGATCGTCGCTGATCCCCGGGTACCCCGGAAATATTCGCCGGTGAAAAGGGCGACCGGCAGCGACAGCGGAAGGCAGAACAGCATGGCCAGCAGCGAAGTCAGCACGGTCCCCGCGATGAACGGCAGCGCCCCGTATTGCTTTCGGAGCCGGTCTTCGGGGTTCCAGTCCGACGAGGCGATGAAGCGGAAAAAGCCGAAATGGTCGAACGCCGGCGCCGCTCCGCTGATCAGCGAGTAGAACATTCCCCGCAAATCAGTATAATAAAGCCGCCGCCGCCAGTAACAGATCCTTTGAAAATACGGTCGCGTGCGGCTGTGCGGATCATTACTTCAGCAGTTTTTCTCCTTTATACGTAACTGGTGCCCAGTTGTTTGGCCCGTTGTTGATCACCTGTTGCGGCAGCGGGGCGTAATTGACTTCTTGCCGGCAGATCCTGCGCTTGGCTGCCGAGCATCCATCCGAGCAAGTCGACCGGGGCTTGGGCTCAGGGGTTCGCGGGTTTTTGTCGTAGCCTTGTTCCTTGTACAGCAGAATCCACGTAAAGCAACTGATCGGGTAAGCGTCCGCCGCGTCCGGATCGGTAATCATGCAACGCGTGTCGGTCGGCAGGTCGCCCGCGGCCGCTGCAGATGCTTTCGAGGGTCGGGTCGATGAAGCGACCCGCCTTGTTTTGCAGGCTCGCGTAGCTGATATGCTGTGCAAAAGCGTATTCCGACCCGATGTAGCCGACGGCCCCTTCGGTCTGGCTGACTGTCCCCGATATGCCGGGATTGCCTTTGGCGGCGAAGGCCGGCCGGCCATTTCGAGCGATTTGCCGGCCCCGATCGTCTCTTTCCATGCGGGGCTTACTGACTTTTGTCAGGTAATCGCTGAATACGAAAGTCGTGCCGCTGCCGTCGGAACGGTATACCGGATGGATCTCCAGATCGGGAAGCTGTACGCCGGGGTTGATCCCGCGGATGCGGGCGTCGTTCAGCGGGTAATTTTACCCAGGTAGATATCGGCCACCAGTTCGCCGGTCAGTTTCAATTTTTCCACGCCCCGGCAGGTTGTAGGCCATTACCACGGCGCCCATGCAGGTCGGGATGTGGATCACGCTGTCGGGCATCGCGGCCATTTCCGCATCGGTCAGGTAGGCGTCGCTGCCGGCGAAATCGACGATCCGGTCTTTCAGGCTGCGGATGCCGCCGCCGCTTCCGATACCGCCGTAGGAGACTTCCGCCGGAACGCTGTCGCGATAGGTCTTGAATGCAAGATTATAGTACGGCAGCGGGAACGTTGCGCCCGCGCCGGCCAGTTTTTCCCGGCCGCTCCCTTTCGGAGATTGTCCGCAGGCGGCCAGAACGGCGGCCAATGCGATGAGAATCAATTTTTCACTTCTCGAAATTTTAGTCGTTAAATTGATGTTGCAATATTAGGGGTTTGTTGCGCTCCGTTAAGCGATTGTTACGAAACGGTTACTTTGAAACGCCCTTTTACGGCACTCTTTTCTAAGGCGTTGGTAATGCAAGGAACGGACTCGGTTGACGGTTTTAGGTATCAGGGCTCTCTTTTTTCGCTTTTCTGGGTATTTTTCCGCCGGGGCCGGTTTGCTACTTTTGCATCAAACGAAAAACAAATTTGGAAATGAAAGGAATATTTTACGGAAGCACTACCGGGACTACCGGTTCTTTGGCCGGCCGCATCGCGGAGGAGTTAGGAATCGCCGCGGCGGACGTGCACGATGGCCGGCGCGGCGGCGGATGCGGTTCAGCGTTACGATTGCCTGCTGCTGGGCTCCTCACATGGGGATGCGGGGAGTTGCAGGACGATTGGTTCGGTTTTCTGGAAGGGCTCAAAGGGCAGGATCTGTCCGGGAAGAGCGTGGCACTGTTCGGATGCGGCGACAGCAGCATGTATCCCGATACGTTCTGCGACGCCGTCGGGATTCTGCGCGAGGAGCTCGCCGGGACGGGATGTCGGTTCGTCGGAGCCTACGCGCCGCAGAACTATTCCGTTACCGATTCGAAAGTGTGCGAGGACGGAAAGTTCGTCGGATTGGCTATCGACGAGGCGGACTCGGAAGCCGTTTCGTCGGAACACCTGAAGCAATGGATCGCGGTACTGAAAGAGGAAGGGGTATGAGCGAACAGGATTACGTCCGTTTCGGCGAACTGAAAATCTTCATGCACCAGATTTACGAATTCAAGAAAGGAGTTCGGAATCTGGTGCTCTGCACGATGCCCGACCTGCGCCGCGCTGGTGGCAGAACGGCTTCGGGGGCAGCGGATCGAGTACCTGATTCAGGGAAGTGACGGACAATAAAGTGAACCTTTATTTCGGAAAACGCGCCTGTTTGGATGCGGTGCGGGCCTTTATCGACAAGCCGCTGAACCGGCTCACCCGGAGCAGGATTTCATGCTGGGGGCCATGCTCGGTTACGATATCATCCAGCAGTGCGAACGCTTTTGCCGGCAGCGGAGCCGGTTCGCCCTATGACCGGCGGAGGCGGCGTGCCGGACTTCGCGTTTCAGAAAAACGCTATCTTTACGCCGAATGCTCCCATCCGTCAAAAAGACTCATGCCATGTACAGACTCAGGCAATATAAGGAAACCGACAAAATGGGCGACCTGATCTGTGAAAACTATCCGATTCTTCTGGTAGTTAGCAGGTTCGGTATTTCGCTCGGGTTCGGCGATCAAGGATATCGCGCAGGTGTGCGCGGACAACGGGTCGATACGCCGACTTTCTGGCCGTCGTGAACCTGCTGTTGGACGAGGACGAATCAGCCGCTCCGGCCGATGCTCCGCTGTCGGTCAGAGCGCTCGTACGGTACTTGCAGAATTCGCACGCCTTTTTCCTGTTTTTTCGTCTGCCGGTGATCCGGCGCGAACTGGCCGATGCGCTCGGCAGCGATCACGGCGACGTTTCGTTCGCCGTGCTCCGTTTTTCGATGAATATGCGGCTGAGGTGCGCAGGCACATGCTTTACGAAGAAGAGAAAGTTTTTTCCTTATGTCCGTTCTTTTGCTCGAAGGGCGTAAGAAGGGACGGTACAGGATCGATATTTTCCGAGACAGCACGATCAGGTGGAGGCCCGGCTGACGGAGTTGAAGAACATCCTGATCCGCTACTATCCGGGCAGCGGCAGCAACGAACTCAACAGCGCGTTGTTCGATATTTTTCGTGCGAGCGCGACCTGGCTTCGCACAATCGGATCGAAGACCACCTGTTCGTTCCGGCGGTCGTGGAACTGGAGCGTAAAAACGGTTCGCAATGATGAGCGTTTCGTTGAAAATAGCCGTAGCCGAGTCTTCGCAAATTATCCGCAGCGGTCTTCTTGCGGTGCTGAAACGGCTACCCGGACTGAATGTGAGCGTCGTGGAGATCGCCGATCCCGAACAACTGGTCAAGTCGCTTTGCTGGCAGAAGCCCGACATCCTGATCGTGAATCCGGCGTTGCCGGGGCTTTTTTCGTTGCAGCGCATCCGGCACGAATCGGGGTGCGAGACGATGAAATGCGTGGCCCTGCAATGTGCGCTGGCCGACGCCCTGTCGCTGAGGATCTACGACGAGACGATCTCCCCTGTACGATACGGCCGAACAGATCCGGCTCAAACTGTCCCGTCTCGCCAACCGGGACGAAAACCCGAATCCCGGCGCGACTTGCTGAGTCCGCGGGAAAAAGACGTTGTGGTCTGCGTGGTGAAGGGATGACCAACGAGCAGATCGCCGATGCGCTCTGCATCTCGGCCCATACCGTGATCACCCACCGCCGCAACATCGCCGGCAAATTGCAGATACACAGTCCGGCCGGGTTGACCATCTATGCGATCGTCAACAAGCTGGTCGAACTCGACGAGATCGGAGAGACCGTCGCGGCCGGGTAATTCCCCGCCGCCCGGAATCGCCGTTTCGTCCGGATCGTTCCGATTTTTCGTTTTGTTTTTGCTTTCACCGAAAAATTGGTGAAATATTTGCGGAGTGATCCGCAATATCCATTCTTAGAGCTATGACAGACGGAACGATAGGGAAAAACAACGCTTTTTTTCCGGCAACTGCTTTATATCGGCATCCTGATTACGATCGGGCTGGTAATTTTCACACAACTCCAATTTTCGTAGGATCGTTCCTCGGGGCGATCACGATGTACGTCGTGTTGCGGACGGTGCTGTTCCGGTTGACCGAGCGCTGGAACTGGAAGCCCTGGGTCGCCTCTCTGATGCTGGTGTTGGCTACGACGCTGCTGCTGTCCGGGCTGGGATTTCTGATTTTCGAGGTGATCGCCTCCGAGATCCCGAACGTGGACACCTCGAAAATCGTCGACGTTTTCAACGAACTGCTCCGGCGGGCGAACCATCTGCTGGGCTTTGCGATCGTGCCGGAAAATATCATCAAAGGTTCCGGAGGGACGATCACGAAAATGGCCTCGATGCTGCTCAATACGACTTACAGTTTCGCAGCGAACGTGTTCATGATGCTCGTGATCCTTTATTTCATGCTGCTGCACGCTCGGACTATGGAACGAAGCGCGAACCGCTACCTGCCGTTCCGCGGTCATAGCCAGCAGGTGATTCGCAGCGAAGTCAAGAGCATTATTTTCAGCAATGCCGTCGGCATTCCGCTGGTCATGTTCCGCAGGCGGCGGCCTCCTTTCTGGTCTATTGGGCGCTGGGCGTCAACAATGCGGTCTTCTGGGCCTTCGTGACGGCCGTCTGCGGGTTGATACTGATGGTCGGCACCGCGATCGTCACCGTGCCGATGGGCGTTTATATGATTTTCGACGACAGCGTCTGATGGGATCATCATGATCGCGTGCGGCATACTGATCGTGGCCAACGTAGACAACCTGTGCCGGATCATCCTGATGAAGAAGATCTCCAATACCCACCCGCTGATCGTGATTTTCGGGGGTGATCCTCGATTCCGCTTTTCGGCTTCTGGGGATTATTTTCGGGCCGCTGCTGATCTCCGCCTTCCTGCTGTTGATTCGATCTATTACAAGGAATACCGGTTGCTGCCGCCGTCGGAATCCTGAACCGGCGGACGGCCGCTTATCGCCGGTCGTCCTGGTGGCGGTGTCTTTTGACGACCGTTCCGTGTCCGACGACCGTCTGTTTGATACCCGGCATCAGCGACTTCCACAGGTAGTTGAACTGCGAGCGGTAGGGATCCCGTTCGGTCGTGCCTTCGCCGGTGCGGGTCACTCCGTCTTCCGGATTGCCGGTGCGGATCAACAGGTCGTCTACGATGGCCGAAAGCAACCGGGCGGGCCTTGGGCCCGTCTTTCTCCTGTTTCATTAGCGAGACGTTCAGGCTGTCGTACAGCAGTAGTAATTGTACGTCGGCTTGGCGAGAGTCTCCTGCGATGCGGAAATTCATTCCGTCGATTCGCCCCGTATTGATTCGCGCGTTCACCAGCGGTTCGATCGCCCGGTTCATCGCCTGTAGTTCCATCGGGCCGAGCTTTCCGTCCACTTCGGAAACGGTCGTCCAGCGAATCGGCCAGCAGCAGGAAGGTCGCCGTAAGACTCCCCGGTTCATCAGTCGCCCGCTGGCTTTCAGGGTGATGCGCGGATGTTCCGGCGAGGCGGCGTTGGCGAGTCCGTACAGGTCGCCTCTCAGACTGTCGAAGGTGACGGTACCCGGAACGGTTCCCGTCGCCGACAGTTCGTTCGTACACGGCGCGAATGTCGCTGAAACTTATTCTACGAACTTCCACTCCGAAAGAGAGTTTTTGCAGGGATTTAAAAGAGCGGTTTGATGCGCTGTTTTTGCGGGATCTGTCGGTTCTTGAAGCTGCCGATTTCCACGTTGCCGATCCATACGCTGTCGATTTTCAGCTTTTTGTTCCGCGCATCCGGATAGTCCACTCCCGTGCACGCGATCCGGCCTGCGACGACCTGCGTCCAGTCGGATGGCCTGCTACCAGCGAGGCGAATTCGCTTTTCGGGTATTGCGGCAACAGGCGGACGCCCGCTACCGAGCATTCGCCTTTGCGGGTGTCGATTATCAGCGTATCGGCCTGCAACGCGACCGCTCCTTCGTCGAGCTGATAGTTTACCGATTCGACGGAAGTGCGGATGCCGTTGTCGAGCCATCCGCTGTCGTTCGCATTCCCGGCGTTCAGGCGGAAGGAAATCGTCGGTTTGTATGGAGAGTCCCGCAACGTATGGCATGTCTGCCGTCCGTTCCGGATCTCGCAGTACGTTACCGAGCCGTCCGCGATCGAGCCGGCCGATGCCGATCGTCGGACGGTCTGTCCGGATGCCCGTTGCAGCGGCGAGTCGACCGGTGGAACCGAGTCGCTGAAGTTGCGGACGATGTCGACGTGCGGTGCCGACACTTCGATTTCGGCGATCGTCGGCGTCCGGTCTCCGTCTTGTTGCGTCAGGCGGATTCCGCCGATCGAAAGCTGTGCTGCGGTGAGCCGGAACATCCGCAGGCCGGGATGTCGTTTTGCGAGCAGCAAGCTGTCGGTCGTCAGGACGATGCCTTTGAGCCGCATCGACCGGCCGACCGGATTGAAACGCACCCGGTCGATGCTGATCCGGCACATTCCGCCGGTCTGCTCGGCGACCTCTTTTTCGATCTTTTGCCGGACGATCCGGCCGATCCAAGGTTTGCGCCCGCAAGCGCAGCAGCAGGACGGCGACGACGACTATCCCCGCCGTCCGGACGATTTTTCTGAAACGCGGTTTTCTTTCGGTAGTTTCCATAATTCTGTGCATTTACGAATAAAATGCATAGCTTCAAATTCCTGTCCAAATCGCCGGTCGATGGATGAGATATTCGACGATGCGGATTATCTGCCGAAGATTTTATTCTCAGTTCTCCGCTCCGGTGCCCGTAACTGAAATAGAAATCTTTGAGTTCGTTGCGGGTCGCCCGCCTGACGGATACGTATTCGGGAGGGACGCAGGCGTCCCCTGTAAAAATCGGGTCAATCCGTCGGTCATGACCTCCAGAACGACGTTCCCGTTTTCGAGTTTGTCGAAAATTCCCCACAGGCAGCGGTCGGGTCGTGGTGCCGGGGGATCGAGGAGAAAAGATACAGCTCTCCCGGAACGAAATGGAAATCCTGGATCGCCACCATAGCCCGCTGTCGGTCGGTTTTATTCCTGTTCGACCAGAAGTTCTTCGAGACAACTGGTGTCCACGCGCATGTAACGCAGGGAACGTATCGTAGTTGAAGCCGTATTTAGGAAATACGTGTTTCAGCCAAACCTGTTTTGTAACATTTGTCGTGCCGTCCCGGTTCGTAAAATTGTGCTGCAAAGTCCTGGATTTCTTTTGCTCTGATTAAATAACTGATAGAATGCATACATATCGATAATTGGTCGGATCGGTTTCGGTCGAATTTCTTAAGTATTTGGATCTAAATGAAAATAATAGTGAAAGTGACTAAAATTTTTTTAGCGCTGTACGGTGTCGGGGATACTGCATTCGGTCGGGATAAATGAGTTTTTCTGTCGGTCGGGACCGTTCTTTCGGAACGGGGCCGTGACGGTTCCGTTTCTAAAATAGCATGTTATGCGGCGAGGGTATTTCGGAGACGGGAGTAAACAGCGTCCGGATAAAAATACAAATATCCGTACAATTTGATTATATTTGTACAAAATGCTTTGGTACGGCGGAATTGCGAGATGTCGGGCGGTTTTGGAAAACAGGTATGGCGGTAATGATCGTTTCTGTACGGTGCCGTATTCGAGATTTGTGGATAATTGATTTGCAGCGAGTTGGTGATTGTAAGATCGGACGTATGATTTTTCCGGGGGCGGATAAACTATGAGAAGCGGGTCGTCGAGCGGATGATCCGTTTTTACTGTATCCACCGGGAAGGGAACCGGGAGCTTTGTCCGGAGTGTCGGGAATTGCTCGCGTATGCTGTTGTCGGTTGGATTGCTGTCGGTTCGGCGACAGGAAACCGGTTTGCAAGAAATGCCCGTTCATTGCTACAAAATATCCATGCGGGAACGGATGCGGTGCGTGATGCGTTATGCGGGCCCCGCCTGCTGTGGTATCGTCCGCTCGATGCGTTTGGGCACTTGCTCTGCCGTCTGCGGCTTTTCGGCGGCCGGTAATTTTCCGGGTCGTAGCGGCTTTTCGTAAGGCGATGTCCTGCGGCGGGTATCCCGTTTTCGGAGATCGCGGGGGACGGTTTTTCCGGAACGAACGGCATAAGAACCGGCACCAGCGATTTTTTCGATGGATGCCGGTTTGAATTATTCAGCGGATTTGCCGGAACCTATTGCCGGTAGATTATGCAATAGTGATGCCGGGATCGAGGTAAACGTCCTGAATCGCGTGCAGCAACGCGATGCCCTCTTTCATCGGGCGTTGGAACGCTTTGCGTCCGCTGATCAGCCCCATGCCGCCGGCGCGTTTGTTGACGACGGCCGTAATGACGGCGTCTTTCAGATCGGATACGCCGTGCGATTCGCCGCCGGAGTTGATTAGTCCGACGCGGCCCATGTAACCGTTGGCCACCTGGTAGCGGCACAGGTCGATCGGATGGTCGGACGCTAACTCTGTGTACATTTTTCGTTCGTTTTGCCGAAATGCAGCGCGGTGAACCCGCCGTTGTTGGTCGGCAGTTTCTGTTTGACGATGTCGGCCTTGATCGTGACGCCCAGGTGATCGGCCTGCCCGGTCAGGTCGGCCGACGCGTGGTAATCGGCGCCGTCTTTTTAAAACTGCCGTTGCGCAGGTAACACCACAGGATCGTCGCCATACCCAGTTCGTGCGCCCGTTCGAAGGCTTCCGAAATTTCGACCAACTGCCGTCGGCTCTGCTCCGAACCGAAATAGATTGTCGCGCCGACCGCGACGGCTCCCATGTTCCACGCCTCGTCGACCGATCCGAACAGCACTTGGTCGTACGTGTTCGGGTAGGTCAGCAACTCGTTGTGGTTCAGCTTGACGATGAACGGTATCTTATGCGCGTATTTGCGGGCCACTGCGCCGGGTTGCCGAACGTCGAGGCTACGGCGTTGCAGCCCCTTCGATTGCCAGTTTGACGATGTTTTCCGGATCGAAATAGACCGGGTTCGGAGCGGACGCGCCGGCCGTGTGTTCGATGTCCTGATCGACCGGCAGGATAGACACGTAGCCCGTGCCGGCCAGCCGGCCGTGGCCGGCAGCGTTTGCAGGCTGCACAGCGTGCGGACGTTGCGGTCGGACGGAATCCATGTCCGGTCGACCGTGTCCGGCGACGGGATGTGGATCAGCGACTTGTCGATCGTCCGGCAAACGTGATTCAGGTAATATTCGGTTTTGTCTCCCAATAAATTGATGATCTGGCTCATATTCTATAACGGTTTAAATTTATTGTTGTTTTTTACCCTGGCGGGCGACGGCTTCCATCAGTTTGCGGATCTCTTCCGGGTCGCCGAGAAAATAATCCTTCGTAGATTCAGCCGGTCGTCGAATTCGAAGACGTACAGTACGGCCGTCGGCAGGTTCAGGTTGACGATGTCGTCGTCCGAAATGCGCTTCAGATGCTTGATAATCCCCCGCAGACTGTTGCCGTGCGCGACGACCAGCAACTGGTCGGCCGTTTTCAGGTTCGGAAAGATCGCGCACTGCCAGTACGGCATGATCCGTTCGATCGTCTCTTTCAGGGATTCGGTGCGCGGCAGTTCCCGTCCGGAACCAGCCGGTAGCGCGGGTCGAAACGCGGGTTGCGCGGATCGTCCTCGGCGAGCGGATCGGGTGCGATGTCGTAGCTGCGTCGCCAGACGAGCACCTGTTGGTCGCCATATTTGGCGGCTGTCTCGCTCTTGTTGAGTCCTTGCAGCATACCGTAATGCTTTTCGTTCAGCCGCCAGCTCTTTTCGACCGGGATCAGTCTTGGTCGAGCTTGTCCAACACGCGGTCGAGCGTTTTGACGGCGCGTTTGAGGTACGAAGTATAGGCTTTGTCGAATGCGAAACCCTCTTTTTTCAGCAATTCGCCGGCCCTGTCGGCTTCGGCGATGCCTTTTTCGGTCAGGTCGACGTCCGTCCAGCCGGTAAAGCGGTTTTCCCCGGTTCCAGGTGCTTTCTCCGTGTCGGGCAAAACGATTTTTCATAGTCTTATGCGGTTTGATTTTTCCATGTCGGACGCGGTTGCAGGCTGGCGTTCCGTGCCCCGTGCGGCGGATGCGCGGCTCTCCGTCGCCGCGACGCTCCGGATATCGGTTCTGTGCAAAATAGTGTGCAATAACCTGCGGCCCCGTTGTTTTAAGGAGTAAAAAAGTAAAATCGTCCGTTTAAAGCAATGCCGGAGGTAGGTATTGTTGCCGGCGAGGAGAACGATAGGGGTAGGTGCGCGCGGGCGGATCAGCCTTCCGGATGTCGGCGAACCAGTAGGCGTAGTTTTTTACCGTGCCGTCGTCCAGTTTGACCGGGTACCTGCGCTGCAACGGTTCGCCGAGCGCGAACTGCGGGCGTGCGGAACGGACCCGCCGGCGTAGCAAAATGTGTGGTACTCGCCGTTTTCGCCGCATACGTCGACGCCGTCGGGCAGGTCCCGTACGAACGTTTCGTCGATTCGCCGCCCGATGAAGTCGCGGCCGAGCCGGTCGGCGGTCGCCGTGACGATCACGGTTTGCAGGCCGAGGCGAGAAATTCCCGCATGATTTCCGCGGAAGATTTGCCCCACAGCGGTTCGACGACCGTGATGCCGTAGGGCGACAGTTGCTTTTTCGCGGTAGGAGCGCACGTCGTGCAGGAAAATATCTCCGAAAATGAAACGATCGGCGCCCGTATCCCTGAAGTGTCCGACCGCCGCCGCCATCGCCTCTTCGTAGTTCTCCATCGTGCCGTCCGGCGCGAGGGTCTATCGTGTAGAGCGGCAGGCCGATGCTGTCGGCCTGCCGACAAGCAGTCCGACAGGGGATGCCGTGCATCGACGAGCGCGCGTTGTCGCGGTTCACGGTCGTCAGCAGCGATACGATTCGTAGGCTTCGCTCTGTTGCGCCTTGTACAGCGCCAGCGCGGAATCTTTCCTCCGCTCCAGTTGAAACGGCTTTTTTCGCGCTTCCCGCTTACCATGATCCGTCGTTTGCGGGGCGGCTGGAGAAAAAGCCGCTGACCAGTGTGAAATATTCGGGCAGTCGGACGATCGGGTTCGCTCCACTTCAGTTCGATGGCCCAGCAGTTCCGACGCGGTTTTCCCGATGTCGAAACCGAGGGATTCCAGCGAAGGGGTATCCGGTCGGGATAGCGGCACGGCCGGCCTCGGGCGCATGTCCCGCTTCGGGCACAGGTGGCAGGTTCCGGCATAAAAAGCGCGGCTGCCCGGATATTTCCGTTCGGTTCCAATAGCCGGGCGTCGAGGCGTCCGCCGGACTTCGACGATCATCGCTGTCCCGCCTGCCGGCCTTGTTCCGGCGTCGCGCATTCGGCGCGGGCGGACGGCTCGGGGATGATCCGTGTGCCTATGATCAACGCCGTGCGGTATCCGGACAGGTATTCGTCCGCATCGAATCCGTGCGGCGGACGGCCCAGCAGGCGCCGTAGCGGGAACATGCGGCAGAATACGATGAATTTTCAGCGTTCGGTAGCAGGCGACGTACTCCCGGCCGGGATCGTCGCGGCGGTCTCTTCGGTTCGGTACATGTCAGTCGTTTTTCGAAAGCCGGATCAGGATCACCCCCGAGTCGGAAACCGTCCCGATCTTCAACGGACTGCCGTCCGCCCGGTTTCGAACACCGGCTCAGGTCGTGCGTTTCGTCGAGCAGGAATACTTCGGTTCGGGCGAATTTCCCGATGCCATCGATGTCCAGCGTGAACTCGCGGGGGCTCGATTTCCAGCAGGCGGCGAGGATCGCCATGTTGCCCAGGCTGTCCGTGCCGGCCAGCACGCGGCTTCCGGCAACGCCGCCCGTCCGTTTCGGTGCGTACCCGTTCGGGATAGGCGGTCAACTCGCCGAACGCTTTCATGCCGTAGTAAGTTTTGACCGGCGTCCGGTTTTCAAATACGCCCCAGCGCGTCGTGGTGACCGTGTAGTAGAATCCTTTGTCGAGCGGCGTATCCTGCCAGCCGATCATCACCGTGTTCAGGAAAGCCGCCGATTCCAGTCCGCGCATGAACCGGATCGCTTCGTTCTGCTCCGCCGGGCCCATGTTCCACAGCGCTCCGCCGTACGGGTTGTAGTGCCATTCGTTCAAGTGGATCTCCCGTCTCGGGATAGCCGCATTCGTCCAGATACCGGCGTGCGTCTACGGCATTTGCCGGTATCGGTGGGCGAGTAGTAGTGGAACAGTAGAAGTCCAGCGGCGCTTTGTGACGGGCGCAGTTCCCTGCGAAATCCCTGACCGCCTGTTCGCCGAAGGCGCAATGCCCTGGCCCGCCGAATTTCAGGTGCGGGAAGCGTTTTTCAGTTCGGTCGCCGCCTGCGCATAGAAGTCGTTGAACTGCTGCAACGTCCCGGTCCACATTTTCGGGCCCAGATCGGGTTCGTTCCATATCTCCCAGTAACGGATGTCGTAACGGAACCCGTTCCATTTTCCTTCCGTGTAGTGACGGATGACGTTCGATGCGACGTCGACCCATTTTCGCACGTCTTCGGGCGGGTGCACGAAATATTTGTTGACGCTGTGCTCGATCGAGGTTCCCAGCCGGTAATAGACTTCCGTGCCGCACGCGATGCAATTCGCAATATAGTCGTCCGTCTGGGCGAAATAGTAGTTGTCCGGATCTTCCGCGTCCGCTTCGGGATTCGCGAAGATCAGCGGAAGATCGACCAGTCTCATGCCGGGATTCTCCAGCGGAGCGTCGTAGCCGCGTGATCGGGATGTGCATTCCGGCGAACGCTTCGCGGAGGTTGCATCCGGGCATCTCTTCGTCTTTCGAGCGGCGGGGCAGGTTGCCGCCGTTCACCGGTTTGATCTTTCCGGCGGACTCTCTCGGATAGACCCGGATCGTCGTCTGCCGGTCTTCCCCGGGAACGGCGTCCTGCAGGGGCTGCCGTGCGGCGGCTGCGAATCCGGTGCACGCCAGAACGGCGAGCAGGTATTTCAGGATCGTCTTCTTCTCCATGCGGCGGTTTTTCATTGTTCGGATTTGTCGCAAAGATATGGAATTTCATTCGTTCCGCGAAACCGAAGCGATAGGGCTTTTACGGAAATTTTGTATGGAGAAAACCCGTTTAAAACATATTCGACTTTATTGCGCCCGAACACCCGGGCGGCACGCCTGGTGGATTATAAAAAACTCGTATCGTGCGTTTTGCAGGAATAAAAAGGTATATATTATATTTGTATGCCATATTGTGCGCGAACAATGAAGTTGAATGTTAAATGGTTTGTATATAGTTTATTATGATAGATAGGCCTGATGTCCGTTTGTTTCGCCCGATAAAAGGGCGGATTGCTTTTTGTTTTTTGCCTGCTCGCGGTTTTTCCCGATTCGGAAAACAGCAGGGTCGGGGAACCGATTATATGCTGGTCGTCAGCGTTTATGCCGAGGCCTCCGCATGGAGCAACGACATCATTATTCCTGTCATCAACATGGCCGCCGGGATCGAGAACCTGAACGTATTCCGAATACATGAACATGTTGTTGATCGACAACGATACGCCGGCGACCGAGTTCAAGCGGAGGCTGTTCGCGAATTACCGGGAACACCCGCCCCGGATGCTGCTGTTGATCGGGAACCCGGCGAAGATATTGTTGGAAGATAAAAACACTGGGGCGACATTCCGATCCTTTTTTGCGCGGACAAGGATGTGGGAACGGACAGTCTGTATCTGAAGCGAAATCCGATTCCGCCCGATCTGAGAACCCCTGTTGTCCGAATTGGTTTCGGAGTACAACCTGACGGTCTTGCAAACGCCCGTTTTTCTGCGACAGAGCGTCGATCTGATGCGCCGGATGATTCCGGGGAATGAAAGAGCTGGTATTCCTGGGCGACGACTTGTATATCAACCGGCAGGACGAACAGGAACTCTCCCGAACTGATGCGGACGGATAATCCGGAACTAAGCTACCGTTATTTTTCCGCGGCGGACATGACGACCGGGCAGTTGTTCGATTCTTTGAAAACGATCGACAGGAAAACCACGGGCGTACTCTATTCGTCCTGGTGGTATAAAAAAACTTCGTGGGCAATACCGTGCTGATGACGGACGCTTACCGGGGAATCACCACGTTCGCCCTGCCGTTTTTTCATTGCATCCGTCGGGGATCAGGGATTCCAACGGTATCGTCGGCGGTTTCGTTTACAGTCAAGAAGCGTTCAATAAAAAAGTTGATCGAAACCATTTCCGGGGTGCTGGCCGGTCGTCAGCCGCGGGATATTCCGTTTTATTTTCCGCGGGCATTCCTACGTTCAATTACGAATCGCTGGTCGGCAACGGGTTTTCTCTGGCCGATACGCCGAAAGGGGCGGTGGTTTACAACCGGCCTCCCTCTTTTTCGAGCAGTACAAGTACGTCCTTTTCGGGACGGTCGTTTTTCGTCGTCGCCCTGCTTCTTTTTCAGTCGAAGCGCAACCGCATGTTACAAAAACTCAGTAAGGCGCAACTGCGGGAGATCCAGATCGGTGAAAACTATACGAACTTGTTCGACAACATGCCGATCATATACATGCAGGAGCGTAGTGCTGGACGAATCCGGCGATCCGGTCGATACCGTGTTCTGCGACGTGAACCGGTCTTCGAACGGTCGTTCTATCCCCAAGGAGCGAATTATCGGCAAGAAGGGAAGGCGAAATTTTTCCCGATGCGAATTCTGCATTTTATATCGGATCGCGATCGCCGAACGGCGGAGCATTACTTACTATTTTAAAGTCGATCGACACGTTCTACGAGGTGGTGCTGTGCTGTTCGCATGCCGGGAATTATAGACGTATTTTGCCTGGACAGCACCCAGCTTCACGACGTGCAGCAGAAACTTTCCACTACGAACAAGAAGTTGTCGATGGCCCTGGAGATAGCCAGCATCGTTCCGTGGAAGTGGAACCTGCGGGAACGCACCATTCTGTGCGATGTGAACCGGCCGATCGAACTGGGCGGACTGGACGGCGATGTCCGGGAAGAACAGCTTTCCGTGCCGGATACGCAGTATTTTCGCCAAAATCCGCCGGGAAGACCGGAAAGGGTGCGCCGCGCTTACCGGGATTTGGCGGAAGGCCGGGTAGCGAAAGTGAAGGATGAGTACCGGGTGATCGTCGGCGAAGGCCGGGGTAGGCGGCAGGGTGGGTGGAGGCGCAGGCGGCCGTCGAGACATGGGATGGATCGGGCAAAACCGCTGGTGCTGGTCGGTTCGTCGCAGGTGATTACCGAGCGGAAGAAGATGGAGCAGAGTTGATGTCGGCCAAAGACCGGGCGGAAGAGTCCAACCGGCTCAAGTCGGCTTTCCTCGCTAATATGAGCCACGAAATCCTGACGCCGCTGAATGCGATCGTCGGTTTCCTCGGGGATTCTGGCATTGTCCGATTCGGAGCAGGAGAAGCAGGAGTACGTCGGCATTATCGAGAACAACAACGCATTGTTGTTGCAGTTGATCGGCGACATTCTCGATCTGTCGAAGATCGAAGCCGGAACGCTCGAATTCGTCTATTCGGATTTCGATCTGAACGAACTGATGCAGGAGAAGGAACGCGTGATGCGGATGCGCCTGAAGACGGATCGGGTGGAGCTGGCGTTCGAACGGCCCTTGGCCGAATGTCCTATCGCTCCGAAAGAAACCGGCTTTCCCAATTGTTGATCAATCTGATATCCAATGCGATCAAATTTACCAAGGGAAGTATCCGGTTCGGCTACGAACTGCGCGGTCAGGAGATCTATTGTTACGTGACCGATACCGGCTGCGGAATTCCGCAGGATAAGAAAGACAGCGTTTTCGGACGGTTCGTCAAGCTGAACCACTTCGAACAGGGCACCGGTCTCGGCCTTTCGATCTGCCGCATACGATCGTCCGGCACATGGGCGGACGGATCGGCGTGGAGTCCGAAGAGGGCAAAGGTTCGACGTTCTGGTTCACGATCCCTTATACGCCGGCCACGCTCCCGGCCGGAGGACGAGCCGGAAGAGCGTCCGCTCGTGGCGGTCGAAAAAAGACAAACTGACCGTCCTGATCGCCGAGGACGACGACAGTAATTACAGACTGTTCGAAACCATTCTCCGGCACGATTACCGGCTGGTACATGCGTGGAACGGAAAAAGAGGCCGTCAATTATTCGAACAATACCGGCCGCACCTGGTGCTGATGGATCTCAATATGCCGGTGATGGACGGTTACGAAGCCACGCGCGAGATCCGTAAAATATCTTCCGACGATGCCCGTGCTCGCTGTCACCGCCTTCGCTTTCGCGTCGGACGAGCAGAAAGTGATGCAGAACGGTTTCGGTTACATGCCCAAAGCCGATCAATGCGAAACAGTTGAAAGGGCAGATACTGGACATGTTGCAGTCCCGGATGACGCTGATCTAAAATTTCCGTACCGCTTTCCGCATCCGGCGTCCGTCCGGTTCAGGTGTTTCCGCAGCGGAACCGGAACCAGGCAAAACGATCAACTGAGCCCGCTGCCACCGGTAACATTGCTGGAACAGCAGCATTGCCGCGGCGATAAACAGGGCTGCGCCGGCGGCGATCTCGAAGAGTAGCGGTAGGTCTTCCTGCGGCACGATCATCGGGATCAGCGCGACCGCTCCGGCCGGAGCGAAAAATTTGCCGATGCGTTCGAACAGCAGGAACAGGCTGGTGAAGACCGCGAGCGCTACCGCCCATTCGGGCCATTGCATACGGACGTGCCCGGCCCACTGGAACAGCGTGCCCAGGAAAGCGGCGGCCGTCAGCAGCAGGAAAGATCTGAACCGGCCGGTTTCGGAAGCCCGCTTTCGATCCGGCAATTCGACGTAGGTGACTATCAGCGGCGGCAGGAATGAAATAGAGGTTCGACGTATAGACCGGAACGGCCGCGACGACTAGAATCGTGCTGAGCAGGAACAACCAACGGAGCGTCTCTTTTTTCCACTCCGTTGCAGCCGGCGTAAAATCGGCTGCCGTCCGCAGGCGGCCCCGTTCCATCAGGCGTTGCCCGGCCGCTACGGTCAGGGTCATCGTCAGTACGGCCGCCGGATAGATCAACTGTCGGTGCCAAGCAGGATCGGCAGCATGCCCGCCGAGATCAGCAGGGGGGCAGCGAAGCGCGGAACAGCATCAGGCATACGGCCGTAAAGGCGAACGAAACCGCGATGTCGGCTATCGGCGGCAGCGGCGAAAGTAGCGCACGATGCAGACTCCGGCACGGCGCCTGCGGTCATCAGCGCCACCATCCGCGCGCGGCCGACCGCCATACCTGCTTGTCGACTATCCACATACCGATCGTGAGGAGCTGCGTTTCCGGGAAAGCGTCTCTTTTCGCCGGACAGTTCGGCGACCCGCTACCATCAGCAATAATACGT